>Ga0256405_10001041_pt1 | contig 82111 bp, 54 predicted proteins | sample RumenRJG_02DNA_FD_189096 | JGI IMG/M metagenome (GOLD analysis project Ga0256405, IMG submission 189096) | Bovine rumen microbial communities from Lethbridge, Alberta, Canada - RJG_02 | ecosystem: Host-associated > Mammals > Digestive system > Stomach > Rumen | place: Canada: Alberta... | reverse complement strand
GGTCAGTGAGTTGGGATTGATATCTTTTCTTGTCAACAAGAAGGAACTCGCGGTCTGCAAGGAGGTTTTTCATTGAGACCATCGCTGCATCGGGGATAGCGTAGCGTACGGCCTTATCACTGTACCTAAAGGCATATTCGGCGATTCGGGCCGCGTCAATGGCATCATTCTTACCACGGGTGAGGCCCATGGAGTTCTTGATGCGGGTGGGGTCGTCCATCCAGAGGAAAATGTCCAGTTCCTGACAGGCTACGGTCAGAGGATAGATATATCGGCCAGTGTATTCGGCGCAGACAAGGACCTCATCCATTGAGGCGTCAAGCGCTTTCAATGCTGCTTTAAACGCCTTCTTGAGGGCCTTTACTTCATTCGAGATCTCTTCTTCGCGGACAATCTTGAGACCGCTGCGATAGCAGAGATTGCATTTTTCTTTGCTGATGTCGATGCCGACATGGATTTTTTTCATAACTTGCACTGCTTTTAAGCGGACAGTGGGCCGTCGATCCGTCACCTACAAACCTTATTGCTACTAAGGATATTCTTATTCAGGTCCTGGATCAACGGGCCGGGCGGGGCAAAAAATATAGACGGGTCTTACCCATTTGTAAAAATTGAGAACCGCCCGGCTCCATTGTCCTTTGTTAAACTTTCAATATCGGCATAAATTTACTATTTTTGTTGCACAAACCTTGGAACAGAAAACTACGCTGCAAATCTAAGGTTTGTAAGAAATGATATAATCTTATGAGGAAACTCTTTACCGTTATTGCATTGATTGCAGCTATATCAGTAGCGGCAAATGCAGCACAGGCAGACACTGTAGTTGTAAACACAACAGACATTTGCAAGAACATCACCGGATATAACGGCCCTACACCACTTATCATCAAAGTGGTTAACGGCGTAGTAGTCAAGGTAGAAGCCCTTCCCAACCAGGAAACTCCCGGCTACTTCAGGAAGGTAATTAACGGCGGTCTTCTGAACGCCCCCGTAGGCCTTAAAGTAGAAGAGGCCGTAAAGAAGCCCTATGACGCCGTAACAGGTGCGACATACTCCTCCATTTCTGTAATTCGTAACATAAAAAACGGCCTCAAGAGCCTGCTAAATAAATAACTAACAACTAAACGGATAACTAAGTATGAAGAAGAAATTCAGATGCCTCGTATGCGGATACGTTTATGAAGGCGAGAACCCCCCGGAGCGTTGCCCCCAGTGCAAGGTTCCCGGAACCAAATTCGTAGAGATTAAAGAAGATGAAGGCAAACCCCAGTGGGCTTGCGAGCATCATCTTAAAGACGGAGTCGTAGAAGACGAAGAAATCATGCAGGGCCTGAGGGACCACTTCAACGGCGAATGCTCAGAGGTGGGAATGTACCTTGCAATGTCACGCCAGGCAGAGCGTGAAGGCTACCCGGAGATTGCCGATGCCTTCAAGCGCTACGCTTTTGAAGAGGCAGAGCACGCCGCCAAGTTCGCAGAACTTCTTGGCGAATGCGTTTGGGACACAAAGACCAACCTGGAGAAACGCTATCAGGCAGAGGCCGGCGCATGCGAGGGCAAACTTGCTATCGCAAGTAAGGCTAAAAAGCTTGGCTACGACGCAATCCATGACACCGTTCACGAAATGGCCAAAGATGAGGCCCGCCACGGCGCCGGCTTCTACGGCTTACTGAACAGGTACTTTGGGAAGTAATCTTAGAAAACCATCGTTAAACCTACTCCGCCAGGAGTAACCCCTACATGGAACTCGGCTCTTTCAAGACCCGAGTTCTTTAAAAATTTGTACCCACTCAGGCCGTTGATTCCATAAGTAAGCTCAGAGAGGCCAAAGTTTACCAAGAGAGCGCCGGCGGCAGGCAACAGCCATGCAGCAGACATCTTGTTTCCGGCAGTGCCAACTTTATACATCTTTTCCAGATTACCAAAAGAGGTATCTGTCTTATAAAATTCGTAATAAACGCCCTTGTCCCCTATTCTCTTATAGCCATAATATGTAAGAGCGGCACCAGCAAGCAGCATTCCGGCGCCCAAATATGTCTTGGTCTTGAAGGAAGCCAGGCTGGGCACTTCATAATTCTTGAAGTCATTGGCAATGCCTCTGATACCCGCATTGGAAGCAGTCATCTCCACAATACCGTACACTGCAGTCACTAAAGAAGCAGGCATCAAAGTGTTCCACAATGCATTTTTCTCATATTTGATACCAGTAGCCCCCATGTATCCAAACTCCCCTGAAGTATAGTTTCCAATGGCTGTCTTATCTTCTTTGTTATCTTTCTTCCAAACGCAAAGCAGAACCACCGGCGCACTTACCAAGGTCCTCGCAAGCCCAAGTTTGGCCTGACGTTTTTTAACCTTGTAACCAAGGTTATAGGTTTCTTCGCCGATGAGTTTCCTTGTCTCCTGGGGATTCAGGGTTACTACGCCCTCGGCCAGGATATTTCCATGCGAGCCGGAGAACTTGGGTGCCTGTAGCAAAAGGTCCCTGTTGATGTCGCCATTGGTAAACCAGAGCTCGTAACCATCGGCAAAGACAATCTTTTGAATTTCTACTCCCCACCATCCCTCACGGTATTTTTCCGATACCCATGAATATCCGCCGGTTCCCTGGGCCCAATAGTCTTTTCCAAGCAGGTCCAGGCTTTCATAGGTAAAGACCTGATATCCGAAGCCTTTGCCTTCCGGCGCCTCTTCTATACGTTTAATGTGCACGGTAGCAACTTTACCATTTTTGAGGTAAACGGTGTCGGCCGGGGTCTCTGAATAAGTCTGCCCCCAACCTGTGGCTGCAGAAATGAGCAGTCCGATGATGAACATTATCCTTTTCATGGCTTGATGATTTAAGCATTTGCACAAACTTACATAGTCAAGCCTGCTAAACCCCTTCTACGCGACCGTCGCGAGAGTCGGGCATAGGCAGGAGACAAAAGAGGACAAGGCATTTTTATTCATCCAATGCCTCATATTGTACGCTGCGGCGGCCATCATCGTATTGATGGCATCCCCAAGGGTGCCCTTGAGGTAGTTCCGCATCATCCGGTGATCTGATTTCAGGTGGCCAATCACCGGCTCGATTCCTGCACGCTTACAGAACTTCGTCATGTCTATCGGGTTCATCGGTGGACGCTTCTGGAACACCTTCTCACCCGTGAAGTACTGCATGTAAGGATTCTCCAGCCAACGGGCAACCACTCCTTCGTCGCTAAGGTTTTAGATGCTCTTCAACAACATCATCCCCACCATTGTACGGATGGGTACGCTCGGACGGCCGTTGTCCGAGCAGTAGTACTCCGCGAACTCCGACTCCACCGCCTCCCAGTCTATCTGCTTGGACAGAAGGGCCAGTTCGTGGTTCATGTCTATGAAACTTTCCAACGCTACTTCAAAGATGGACATCTGGTGTTCAGCTGGTTTTTTGCCTATCATGCTCTCAATTATTTGCAGGTTTCTTCCTGCGAGATAAGCATTTTCTGCAAATAAATCAAGCACCTCTTGAACTTATTTCGCTGAATATCAATTAATTTTGACTATTGCAGGGACGACTATTTATCTTTGAGTTCATCGTATATAAACTCAAAATCATTGCATAGTTCTTTAAACTGGCGAAATAGATTGTCTTTCGGTACAATCAAATCATACAGATCTGAGTACCGGCTCATATTTAATTGACCTTGTTTATTTAGCATAACCTATTGTCATTCAATAGGTTAAAGTTACAAAAAAGATAGCAGATTACCAAATATAATTAAGCTTTCTACTATTGATGCAAATCACTAATATGCCGATAATGCCATCTGACTTAATTTCACAACCTTCATATTACTTTCAGATATACCTAAACTATCTTTTACCGATATAAAGTCCTCTTCACTTTTAAAAGTCAGTTGTCGGTCCTCTCCATCTGGCAAGGCCCTTAACTCTATAATAAAATATTCTAGTTCTGACTCTCTTTTACCCTTTCCAACAATATAATCCTTATTATAAAAAACTTGTTTGACGTTTGAAAATTCAAAGTCGTAACTTTCACGAGTCGATGGTTCCCGTTCTAAAAACGAAATCTCCATTTCAGGAAACCATGTCAATGAATAATTTGTTTCAGGTATTCTGTGTATCTCTGTGATATCTCCGATGGATAATAAAGCTACAACGGTACGATCACATGAAGAGCAAGAGCTCATATTTGCAATGAACCATATTAAGCAAAAAAATTTAAGAATAAAGAAAACTCTTTTCATCTATAATTAAAATTTATTATTACAAATCTGATTTCCAAAGATAGAACTGATATGTGTTCCCCATTTTATCTGTTTGTTTTCGACTCTTATTTGAAGCTAAATGATAGAATAAAGACCTACGACTTTTTGAATCGTAAACAATATTATAAAGCGAGCTCCTACTATCATTCAATTTCCCATAATAAGAGTAACTGCCAATGAATTGCAATGATTCCACTTTCCCAGTTACAATCATATCAAGTATAGTCCAATTTCTTTTCTTAATTAAATAGCCGCTGTCTGACTCTTTTATCCTTTTTTGCGCTTGTTTTACAAAGTTAGCCTTCTGTAAATCCTCAATAAAAGGATGGTCTTGGAGTAGAATGGAATACTCAGGCCCAGTGTTATTAACAAATTCTCCAAAAAGACCATCATCTTCGTCACCCCCTCTAATGCTACGAGTACTCCGATCCCTAATTGAAAAAGAAAAGCCTTCTGTATAAATACTATTTGGGATATCTCCTTCTTTGTGCTCCTCTCTTTTACTATACATAAAATCAAATAATTTATCTAACATGGCTTCGTATTCTCCCAAAACAGAGCCTTTACCTCCATAGTATGTATAACCTTCCTTTTCTTCATTTCCATCAAACCACGTATAATAGCCTGTCTCATTGTTTGTATACCAATCTTGTCCATTCGGATCAACGAGATTGATTGGATTACCGGCGCAGTAAGCGTAGGGGCTGATGGAGTAGTATTTTTCTGCAAGGGGATCCTGAGTGCTCCAGCGGGCAGCGAGGGGAGAATACCACCTTGCGCCAAAGTCATAATGGCCACTCTTTATCTGCTCCTTACCGCTGAACTTGTATGGATTGTAACTGCGATAGTAACTGTCCGGCTCTAACGTATGTGTACCGCAAGACGTCTCTCCTGCTTCTCCTTCGTCTTCAGCCACCTCTCCGATATCATTTCCACTTCCGGCCCCACCAATTATCGGAGTTTCTCCAGGCAGAGGTGTAAATCCGCCTCCCTGGGCATGACCAGACGCATAAACCGGAGTATAATCCTCTCCATACGGCAGCTGGCTGTCCTGCTGAAGGACATGTCCCTGCGCATCTGCTACAACACGTACACTCCCAAGATGGTCTGTCAGGAAGTATCTGTATGCAGGACGGTTAAGGAGCGCCAAAGAGCTGTCTCCGGTCTCTATATAGCCACCATTTGTAAGAACTTTGTGCAAAGTCCCGTTCTTATAAATAAGGTTACCAGTGTAGTCTGTAGTTTCTGTTTCCCCGTCGCCGCCAGGAACCACAACCTCTTTAAGTTTGCTCCCTGATGCAGAGTACAGGTAGTATACTTTGGTGCTGTCTGAGAGTGAAACGCTTTGCGGCAGGTTAAGAATATTGTAATCTATACTGGCCACGCCGTCTGCCGCAGAAGTAGTTTGATTACCATTGGCATCATAACTCTCTGAACTTATTGTATTTGTAGTTGTGGGCACATTATAGGTACTGCTTTCTGTGCCAGCAGCGGTACTCATACTCTTTGACAAAAGATTGCCCATACTATCATACGTATATGACATGGTATCCCCAGCAAAAATCGCGCCTCCGCGACGTCCCTGAACAGCTGTCAGACGACTTAGGCCATCATAGGTCATATCCCAGCCAACAGTAGGTGCAGAACCATAGCTTCCCATACCCCATTCCAAGGATGAAATATTGCCTCCCCACTGTGATGTCGCCCCACTTGGATTATCATTGTAGAACAGACTCTCTGTAAAGAGGTCTCCGGCAATTCTAGTTGTCCATGAACGGACATTATAGGTATATGTCTGGTTCAGGAGGTCATTTCCTCCTTTGGTATTTGTTTTCAAACGGCCTATTGAGTCGTATGTATTCGTAACAGCATTTACGGCAGGGCGTCCGCTAAGGGAATGGTTTTGAGAGATAAGCCTCTCTTCCGTATCATAAGCGGAGTTGTATTCTTCTGTAAATACTGGGCCATCATTTGGAACATGGGTAATGAATGACCTTAGCACAGAGTTCCTGTGAGAGTAATCATTATCTGTTATAACCAGCCCTGTATTGTCACATGACACTATCCTGGCTTCACGTCCAAACAGGTCATACCTTGTAACTGACCAGAGCCCAGTGTTCTGTGTCGGAATCATAGCAGGGTCTCCCAAAACCGCACTCCATGCACCGGTAGTCAGACCTGTTGTATTTGTAAGTTCCTCTGAATAGCGTGGTGCAGCAAATACATAAGAAGAAGATACGCCAAGGACACCGGATATGAAGTCATAAGTGTCATACCAGGTAACGGCTAAAGGTATTGGATTACTTAATGTAATTCCAGTGTAATTGTAACCTTTAATTTGGGCAGAAGAACCTCCATAAACAGCCTTTACGATTGTTCCAGCAACATGTCCCGTAGCAGAGGAAGTACCATCTGAGCTTACACTTATGCTGTTTGTACATGTTCCCGTCATTACAATCCTTCCAAGTACGTCATATAGAGTGTAAGAAGAGAGCCCCTTTTGACGGTTGTTTCCATCTTGCATCAGGACAACTCTGTCGGCATTATCGTAAACATAGAATACTGATGCAGCCCCGGGGAGTTTCTTTACTGTGCAACGGTCTCGCCCATCGTATTTGTATTGATAACAAAGTCCGTACAGTACGTTATTAGGAACAGACTGTATATCTGCACTGATACTTTCTGATGCTTTTGGAGGCAGAACGGCCAACAAGTTTCCTATAGCATCATAAATATAATAAGTATCCATATTAACGGTACTTCCTCCTGTTGAGGAAACCACAGAACGCATTAACATGGTTTTTCCCTGCATATCCTTGAATTCCATAGCTACGCGTCCGTCTTCGTCTGTAACTTTAGTTACCTGGAGGACGCCGGCGCCATAATATCCCGCAGCAGAAACAGACCATAAGTTGCCTCCGTTTCCCGGATTGGCATTTGGTGTTATCATAAACTGGCGGCAAGCAAGTCCGCTTCCGTTTGTCAGGTATTCAGTTGTGGTTTTCTTATTGGATGAATGCCATTGAGCACCAGGGCCATACTGGTCTTTTATCCGGCCAAGCATAGACTGCTCGTAGACAGGATATGAATAAGGATGTTCATTAAAACCATAAGTCTCTATGGCTCTGCTCTTTATCAAGTCTGGAGAGTAAATAAGTCCCGATGTAAGCTCTACATAAGAAGGCAACCACTGTTTAGAAGGGCGGCCCCATCCATCATATTCTTGCAGCGTTGCTATATCTCCGCCATTTGTGGGTGATGCGCCAACAAGCACTTGCATTACGCCACGGCCAAGACCGTCTACATAAGAGATGCTCTTACTTAGATTATCCCATGTACCGTCACGGCTTACATCTTTTGTAACATTACTGTATTCACGTGCCAGAGTCTCCGGTTCATCAGGTTCATCAGGTTCAATCAAGGGCAAACACTCTAACAATAATGTAAATGAAGGGTAACTCTGTATTCCTTCCATGGGATCATCCGGATTGTCCGGGATACCTGGATCATCCGGGTCCAACCCTGTTGACCTTAGCATCCTACGCCCAGAAAATCCTCTTCCGCCACCATCTTCATCTCCATCATCCGGCTCTTCCACCTCGTTTTCATCGTGCGGCCCAACATATTCACCTAACTCATCTTCTGATATTCCTTGATATCTTAACAAATACTGGCCTGGAGGCAGGGTAACGTACAAGTTTCCGCCTTCTATAGTCATTGGCACATTTTCACCGGGGGGCACAGTCATGTAGGGAGAAATTGTAAGGGTACTGCTGTCTAACAATAATGGCAGCCTGTAACCCGGTTCTATTACCATATGTCCATCTGAGACAATAATACTATTAAGATATAAATTCAGAGGGTGTTGTCCTGGAGGCAATACGCCAAGGCCGTCTCTGTAATAAACAAAATCATTTGCACTCACACGCACTGTCAAAGTATCGAATACGTTTACCAAACATCTGTCATCCGGAATCAGATTGTGATAATCGGTGCTAATGAAACACATATATGCAGAATAAACATATCCGGTTTCAGGATTCAGTTCTCTTACAGCTTGCAGCCTATCCGGTTCATTCGGATCTATAACGGTAGATGTTATGGTTCCGTATTGAGTATTAGGCAAAATATGAAGTTCTACGTCTGCTTCCGGCTCTGGAGCAACCATAATGTAAGAGTATTTTTCCAACAAGGTATCTGCCATCTGCGACATAGGTATAGCCCTTAGCGAATCTGTAGGTAAATCTACAGCCTTGACATTTAGCCTGTCCCAAGAATCGTATCCGTATGTTACCAACAGACCGGTAGAGTTTTCTTCTCTTTCCAACAAACGGTTGTCGTTGTACAGGAACCGGCGTACCGGGGAATCCTGAACAGGAGACTGCATAGAAGAAGTGCCCTGTAGCATACGGGCTTGTTCAGGAGTGTGATTGTCTGCTACACGGGATAACAATTGTCCGTTAAAAGCCCATGCCAACTGGCTTCGCAGACCGTCTGCAAGGATGTCAACCGGTTTTCCATGGGACTCTGTAGATAACACCTCATATACATCTTTCCCCTGCTTTGTCACCTTACTCAGATAAGGGATATCAGAGTTATTCCCTGTAGCTGCATACTCTCCGGTAACAGTCCTGGAAGAGCCACTTACAATATTTCCGGAGCCGTTTGTAGTATAAGAAGTCAGCGAAACAGGGTAAGACAGTAACCATTTATTACGCATCCATCCGTACTGTGGCTTTTCATAGGCATATTCGGTCTTGGTTATATTCCATAATCCGTCACTGCGAAGTGTACTGTCTTTTACAGGAAATCCATCCTTATTCCAATCCTTAAAAGAATAAACCTCCGTTCTTGTGCCAGATGGGGTATATTCTTCCACTATTGTCTTTTCCGGCAAGTATTTAAACATTCGGGTACCAGTAAGCCATCCCACATATGCGCTGGACACCGCCGTATGTCCAGTAGCATCTACACTCCTTATATACATTGCCTGCTGTGTAGCAGTAAGTGCAGTAGAGTCTGCCACACGCTTGTATTTTGTAGACTCTTTTCGCAAAAGAGTTCCATTATTATTAAACCATTCCTTGCTAAGGAGACGACCTCTTTCTACGCTAAGAGAACTATATGGCACACCAACTCCATTACTGCTTGCATTTACTGTATAAGAAGCAGATGTATCCATGTGTGACTCGTTCCAAATATCATTTCCAAAATTAGAATACCGATATCTAATGAACCCAAGGCTTTGCCCGGATGCATCTACACGCTCTTCAATAACAGAAGAATAACCAACGTCCGGGGTGTTATTCCTTGTAGCAGAGCCTTTGAATCCTGTCTCTGAATAGATATGCGTGCTTCCTGTTCCATTAACATCTGTGTAATTATATGATTTCACAATAATTGGAAAGCCTTCTGAAATTCCACTGCTTGGGCCGGATGAAGAAACTGTAGGGAGTACATCGGTATAATGATAAAGGGTTTTGTACTCTATCTCTCCATCTGTATCCCTTACTGTTACGGATGACACTCGCAAACCGCCGCTTAATCCGGAAACATCCATAAGCTCTGTTCGGTCTCCGGAAAGGCGCATAGAATATGTGTTGTGTTCATATTGGAATTCTGTGCTTCCTCCTGTAGGCCAGTACACCTTTCGAAGGGTCTCCGCACTGGAATACATTAGCGGGGCAGGAGCATAATCATCATCACTTTCGGGAATATAACATTTTGACGGACTTTTTTCATCTCCTATCCAATAGCCCCAGATATCTGTTCTTGGGAAAACGTAGCCTCTTGGCATTATATTTTGTACATTGTATCTGAAGTGCCATGTAGGCAGTTTTCCTATGTCTGTAGCAGAAATAGCAGGCGTTACAAGACGCATTATTACCAAGCCTCCACCGGAAATAGTCTCGTATTCCAGCTCAGGAACGCCGCTTCTGGTTTCTATGCTTTTTATTTTGCTTCTATTTATTCCAGTATAATTAAAATAATAAGATCTGTGGCCTGATGGTGTTCCTCCACCATTCCTGGTGCTAATTGCAATTCTGTGAAGGAATCGGTGGCTTAGAGCATTTGCAATACTTTCACGACGTTCTTTGACTGTACTTCCCATACCGGCAGAATTTGGCAAAAGAGAGCGGAACTGGGCAGTCTGGTCGTCCGCACCGGGTGTATAGAGATGTTCTGAAAGGTCTTCTGTTGACTCCCAATACAGAGCCTCCCCCGCATTATTCAAATACAGATTACTATAATCTATATCATGCGCCCATGTAAATTCTGCGATCTCATTCTCTGTGGTTATTGTTTTTAGCAACGAAGGAAACAGTAAAAAACCGCTGTAGGCTTTGCGCCCTTGTATAAATGAACTTGCTTCACCTTGCTGTATTCCCACTCCGGTCCTGCTGCGGAAGCCGGTAACGTACCTCAAGTCTACCATTATTGGCAGGTTTTGAGTCTGCTGCTCGTACCCAAACGTAATTGTGTGGCCATCCGGAGTCTGGATTTTGTTAATATGCCAAGCTGTAGCTATCAGGTCGTTATTGTTCCTTGCATAATAGTCTGCACTAAAATCAGTAGCCCATTTGCCACCAAAAGTATATCTGGTTCCATCTGGGCCTACCAATGTGAAACTACCAAAGAATCTCTGGCACAGGTTTTTGTAAGGCCAGTTGTTTATACGTTCAATCCTGCCAACAAGATCATTGACACTCAAAAAATCTGTCTGCGGATTGAATTCCACCTTAACTGCCTGATCGCTTACAACAATCCATTGGCCATCTTCTCCCAAATAAAAATTACCAGACAAGCCGGCCACATTAAAGGAGAATTCGTCGGCACTCATTTCGTACCAGCCATCTCCTTCCAGATGATTCATTGTAGCATCATAAAAAGTATAAGCCGATAAATGAATATTTCTATTTCTGTTTCCATAGTATCCGGGTTCTGCGCCGGATGACAACTTCTTCTCATCTGGCACTCCACGTACAGACCGGCTGATGCAAGCGTCCCACATAGGAGCCCAACCAAGACCTGTACTTCCGGGCTGATCATTTGGCCGTACACTGCTTAGATGGTATGCTACGCCTATAGGCCATGAGAAGTTTCCAACCTTTAAGGAATACAAAGGAATACTTACATCCGGGACTCCTGTAAAATGACTTACAGGGACTTCTCCGAATTCACCAAGGGATGCCACATCAGCTGTTGGAACACTGTACACCGGCTCCGTAAATTGGGCGCGAAGTGGCAGTGAAACTAGAATCAGAAAACAAATGAATGTGGTTTTGTTTCTCATGGCTGATTATTTTTTATAGTTGAAATGTAGAAATATATTCTGCGCCTGTAGACAATATGGTATAGTTTATTGTATAGTGCCCCGGATATCCAGAAAGAGGGATGATGGCACTATTCGGATAGGTGCTTACGACACCGGAATAATAGAATGTGCCACTATCATTTATAATAGAAACGAGAATATTCCCAATATTTGAGAACGAATTAATCATTAAAGAAGACATTTCCTCTATGTATATTGTTTCAAATGGAGCAGGTTCTATAGTTTCACTAATATGACCAGCATCATCCACTGGTGCAGTAACAACAACAACGTTTTTTTTAAGTATGTACTCCTGGGCGCTCAGATTCAACCCGCAAATAAAGCAGACATAAAGGCCCATTGCTAAAACTGTTTTTCTCATAATACTTTTTTTATAAAGTTATTGGGTAATCTGGTTTCAAGCACCATTTCTGGCGAACAAAAATCTGACACGAAGAAAAATAAATCGGCCCTCCAGGCGTCTGGAAGGCCGATTTTTAAGCCGTCAGATTTTGGCAATCTGACAAAACTATAAATAACTGATTATCAATAAGTTACAGCACGAGGGCAGAAAAACTTCTAATTAATTGATTATCAATAATTTCTGGGGTTTACAAAGGATTCCAAATACTTTTCTTTGCCCAAAACTGAGGATTCTTCTATTCTTTTCTTGATACGCAGTTTCCTTGAGTACAACACACCGGGGTTTTCAATTCCCATCAATAAAGCAATGAAATGAGGGTCAAAGCCGGATACTGTATAGCAGAATATCCTATAATCTGTCTCCTTAAAGTTGGGGCAATCTTTTCTGAAAGAGGACATGATACCATCTAAGACTTTATCTACCTTCCTTTCAAAGAGCGGGTATTTTTCATTATCAAAACCTAAACGATCTAACTGCTGCTTTAGGTTCACAGAAACAGAGCCGCCACCATGTTCTTTTGACAGGAGGTAGTTCTCGCATATCACGCTAATCTCTTTAAGATTATTCTTGAACAAACTGACATAATCTTTTTTTAAACCAGCTAAATCTGACGTATACTTTTTGTCTGAAAGTTCCTGAATCTGTTTTAATTCTTCTGCAGTGTTAATTAAAAGCAAACGCTCTTTCCTGGACTTACGGATACGAGCCTGCATAATAAAGAATGCCGCAAACGAGACTATCAGCAACACCCAAAGAATAAAAGAAAAACGTAGTTGGAGTTCTTTTCCTTTTATAATATTTGCAGTATTCTTTTTAGCATAGAAGTCCCGTTGAGTTATTGTCGCATTTTGTTTTAGTTTCTCATTCAAAATAGAATCTTCATAATTAATGGTAATCTTAAAGGATTTGTACGCATTCTCATAATCCTTTCGCCTGAGATAATAAAGATCTTTCCATCCTTCTACAATTGGGTTAACTTTAGAAGAACTTAACTGCGCGAAAATATACGACGCAGAGTCTGTCTCTCCAATAACATCCAAAGCATATGCATATGCAGCCCAATACGACTCATCTGGGAGACGGCCAAAACGTGATAATACATCTTCAAATACTTCGACGGCTTTTTTTGGATTGAAACTAGTCTCCTGGCATAAAAAATAAGCATATCTAGATGCACCTTTATAGTATGCTATTCTTTTCAACTTAGGGTTAGCCAGAGTTGATTTAAACATTTCAATGGACCTTTCGTAATCTTCATACCTATAATAAATAGTAGCTATATTTACAAGTTCTCCTATCGCAGAAACAGTGTCCTTAACTTCCATGAATAAATCATAGGACTTCTCTAGATAAGATAACTGTTCTTCCGTATTAAGGTATTCCTTTGCTGCCACCTCAGCTATATCATTGTAAGCCAAGGCAAGGGTACGCCGGTCATGAACCTTATCTTCTTCGTAGATAGACTCCATGTAGGCTTCTACAGACTCTGTCCAGCGATGAGCATTGTACAGCACACGGCCAAGGTAAAAATATGCCAGCATGCGTTGGTCCGGGGTACCGTGTTTGTCATAATAAGCCACTGCTGGCGCTATTATCCTTGTATCTGTAGTATCTATCTTATTCTTGTCCAAGGCCATCTGGTACATCACTCCATAATAAGCCCTGTCACGGGCAGAACTTATCCGGGTGGTATCTATCCGGCGCAACAGGGCCAAAGCACTGTCTGGTCGCTGGCGGATAAAACCGTCTATGTCACTAAGCTGCTTATAAAGCTCGCTGTCACCGCAAGATTCCAGCAACAGCATAATGACAACGGCAAAATAAAAACAGAAAGATTTGTTTATCATAACGGCAACATAACTCGTTTACCCACAAATATACAACATTTCTCCTTTGTGGTAATAATCCAAATAAATCAAAACAAATTGGGTAATCTTTATGGCCCATTCAGAAAAAAAACTTATCTTTGTCCTTAGCCAAAAACCTGCACGCAAAATGCTTTATCCGATTGGCATACAAGACTTCGAGTTTATCCGCAGGGACAGTTATGTCTATGTGGATAAAACGGATTTGATTTACAAGCTCTCTCATGGGAGTGGCAAGTACTTCTTCCTCAGCCGTCCGCGCCGTTTCGGAAAGAGTCTGCTGGTCTCCACGATGGAGGCTTACTTCAGCGGAAAAAAAGAACTCTTCGACGGTCTTGCCATTGCAGACCTAGAGAAAGACTGGATCCAGTATCCGGTATTGCGGTTTGACCTTACCGGGAAGTCATACGCTGCTGCAGATGATTTGCATGACCATCTTGATAAGCAGCTTGCCATTCTTGAAAACAAGTATGGCATCAAGAAAGAATATGATTCTATTGATGTTCGATTTCAGTGCGTCATAGAGGCGGCCTATGAGAAAACCGGGCGTCGTGTAGTCATCCTTATTGACGAATACGACAAGCCCATCGTTGACAACCTGAGTAATGAAGAACTAGCTGACGTTTTCCGTCGGCAGCTTCAAGGTTTCTACAGCGTGATGAAAGCCAAAGACGGCTTCATCCAGTTTGGCTTCCTTACCGGCGTTACCAAGATTGGCAAACTCTCCGTCTTCAGCGGCCTCAATAACCTTAAGGATATCTCCATGGATGCCCGCTACACGGATATCTGCGGCATTTCAGAAAAAGACCTGAAAAAATACTTTAGCGAAAGTGTGGGGGAATTGGCGGAAGCGAGTAAACTCACCGAGCCGGAGTGCTACGAGGAATTAGCGCGAATGTATGACGGCTACCACTTCTGTGAAGACTCAGAGGGTATGTACAACCCCTTCAGTCTTCTCAATACCTTTGATTCTTTGAAGTTCAAAGAGTACTGGGTAGAAACCGGTACGCCCTCTTTCCTTGTGGAAGTAATGCGTCAGACTGACTACGATGTCACAAGCCTCGCTTCTGAGCAAGCTGATTCTTCGCTTCTGACAGACATTGATACCGCCTTTCACAATCCTATTCCGCTCCTTTACCAAAGTGGATACCTTACCATCAAGGATTATAACGCGGTTACCGGCATCTATACACTCGGATTTCCCAATCTAGAAGTCAAGCACGGCTTCCTCACCTTCCTGCTGAATTATTACACTTCGGCAAGAGGGTCCGGAAACCTCCTGATCCGTCAGATGAACAATGACCTTCTTACAGGCCAGCCTAAAGACTTCATGAAACGGATGGAGGCTTTCTTTGCCAAGCAGAACTACCAGATTCAAGGCGATGCTGAGAAAGACTTCCAGTATGCGATGAGCATCATCCTTCAACTTCTGTCGGACAGTCTTGCCATCCATACGGAAGGAACCACGTCAGACGGACGGATTGACATCCTAGCCGAGGCTCCGCGCTTTATCTATATCATCGAGATCAAGATAAACGACACGGTAGATGCCGCCCTTCAACAAATTGAAGAGAAGGCTTACGCCCGCCGCTATGCTGATGACAAACGCAAGATTTTCAAAATCGGAGTCCGCTTCTCCACGGAAAACCGCTGCATTGACGGCTGGAAGGTTGTAGAATAGATTATACGGTTCCCTGGGGAGTTACCCAGCTTGTGTCCATAAAATTCTTCATAATGGTCTCTACCACACGGCCTCCGGTCCCGAATGTATCAAAACCGAACCTGGTATGGCCAATAAATTCCAGCCTCACAACTCCCTGCTGCGGTACGCTGAACTGCAAATCGAATTTAAAGCCCCAGCTCCATGCTGTAACCGGAGTATAAAACTTAATTAAGCCGGTATTGATATCCTAAGAATGAATTCCGTCTCCGGACATCTTAATTGCATAAAGCATACGCTTGAAAGCATCTGGATAAGGGCTTATCACGTCCCTGACTACATGAGATGCCATATTATTACTGTTTAGATATTTCTAATAAAGACACAACGCCGTCCATGGTAGAGGCCAGGACCATTGTAGAGCCGTCTGCTCCGGTCCAGGTTTCAAGAGGGTTCACAAGGGCAAGGGACAGTTTGTGGTACCATAGTAATGAGCCGTCATCAGCAGACAGGGCAAAGATATTGCCCTTGTCCGTAGGCGTAAGCACCATGCCGCCAATCTCTGATATAGCAGAAGTACCAATCTCGTAGCCACTTCCGTTATCTACATGCCATAGCTGATCCTTAACGGGCAGCTTTCCGCTTTCCGGCACAGGGACATCGGCACGGAATGCATAGGACTTGTGGAACATGGTCTTGGCATAGATAGCCGATCCGTCCTGCGACATACCTATCGCCTCACGGCCGCCGCTTACGTAAAACAGCTGCTTTCCTGTTGCGGCGTCAAGAGCATAGACGCGCCTGTCGGGATCCGCAATGAAGATGCGTCCGGCAGACTTGACAGGCCAGGTGCCAGCGGGAGAATAAACCCTTATCTTACGCTCGCAGCTCCAAGTCCACATCAACTTACCGGTAGCCGCTTCCAATGAATAAAGCTTATTCTTCCAGCTACCGAAAACTACCTGCTGATCGTCCACCCAGGCGCGGCACTCTACAAAGCCCTCAACCTGGTCGAAGTTCCAGATAACAGCACCCGTTGCAAGGTCAAGGCAACGGAAGCAGCCGTCGGAGCCGCCCACATACACCTTGCCGCTGCGGATTACCGGGCAGCCGAGCACGGATTTAGCCGTCTTGACGCTCCAGAGAACAGAGCCGTCACGGGCATCCAGGGAGTAGATATTGCCGTCCGTACAACCCAGCACAAGGCTGTTGCCATCGACGGCCGGAGTAGAGAATATCTTGCCCGGAAGATCCTTGCTCCAGACTTTGGAGCCATCTTCCAGATTGATGCAATTCACTGTTCCTGAGCAGGTTGAGTACCATGCACGGCCACCCTGTCGGGCGAAGCCGGAGGCAATGTTGCCATCTTCATGGAACTTCCATACCTCCCGCACCTGCGGGTATTTTTTATTGACATCGAACCGCATCCATGGATAGGAGTCCGATATTCCGTCGGCATCGTAAACATGGGTTTCAGGCACCGGGCGGAGGGTATTCTCGTACCAAGGTTCGAGGTCTACAAATTTGCCTTTCTTATTAATGCGGCGCTCCGTGATAAGGACGTTTCCGTCATCCCCTATTTCAAAGATATTGTAGCCAGCCTTTTTGTTATTGTCCTCCATTGAAGAGCGGCCAAGCACTGCGGGTATGCCCTCGAAGTTCAGGGACCTGTTGGTATGCCAATGACCGCCGATATAGAACTGGACGCCAATGCGTTTGAGCTCTTTTGTCAGGTCGAAGTAATTCAGGACCGATGTATCCTGGGGGAAGTGGTTCACGAACACGCTGCGCTCCCCTGCCTCCAGGCTGCGGAGCCACTGCATGCTTTCCCTGGGGATGAGTGCGGGAGCCATGCGCATGTCCGGGCCGCAGCTGCAGCCCAGGAAGCGCCATCCCTTGACTTTGAAATTGAACTGTTCGTAGCCGAATACCTTCTTGAAGGTGTTGCATCCGCTTTCTGACCACTTGCAGTCATGGTTTCCCGGCACAACAAAGTACTTGTACCTGAGGGAATCCATCATCTGCTTTACAGCCACAAGTTCGTCATCGGCCCCAAAGTCGGTGATATCGCCGCCGAAGAGCACGAAATCCAGGCCCTCCTGACTGTTGATATCCTTGATACAATCGCTTAAATCCTTAACAGAATGCGATCCAAAAGAGAAATGGTTGTCCGTGATGTATGCAAAACGGACAGCCGATTCTCTTCACTTCGGCGAGGGAACAATCTTAGCTGCCCAACCGCCGCCGGGAGCAAGCAGGATGTTGATCTTATCCTGATTGGTAACGGTAATGAATTCCTTCTTGTAGTCGCGGGCTGCGCGGTCGGCATTGACGCCGTCCCTGTAAACGTCCACAACATACCTGCCGGGAGCAAGGAAACTGAAGTCAATCTCCATCTCGCGGGCATCCCAGTCAGTGAGGGCTCCTACATACCATACATCGCCGCTGCGCCGGGCTACAGCCACGAATTTGGAAACCTCGCCGGCAAGAGGAACGGTCTCGTCCCAAACGGTAGGAACCTTGGCTATGAAGTCAGTGCATTCGGGCTCGTTCAGATAGTTTGAAGGGCTGTCGCAAAGCATGGACAGAGGGGCCTCGAATATCATGTATTCAGCCAGCTGGCGGCAACGGGTGCCCTGGCTCATGGGTTCTGAACCTACGGGACGATAGTTGCCTTTGGTAGCATTGCGCATCGCGCCCTGGGTGTAATCCATAGGGCCTGCTACCATGCGGATGAACGGAATAGTAACGTCGTGCGGAACCATATCGCCGCCGCTCCACTTCATCTGCTCCAGGCCGTAAACGCCCTCGAAGTTAACCACGTTGGGCCAGGTCCTGTTAAGGCCTGAAGGCTTGAAGGCTCCGTGGAAGTCCGCCATCAGATTGTATTTTGCACACACTTCTGCGGCCTTGTAGTAGAAGTCCACAACTACCTGGTCGTCGCGGTCCATGAAGTCAATCTTGAAGCCCTTGATTCCCATCTGGCTGTAGTGCTTGCAAACGCCGTCCATGTCTTTGTCAAAGGCCTTGTAGCCGGCCCAGAGTATAAGGCCTACGCCCTTTGATTTGGCATAGTCGCAAAGGAGCTGAAGGTCGATCTCCGGAACTACAAGCATCAGGTCAGTCTTTTTGTTGACTGCCCAACCCTCGTCCAGAATCACGTATTCGATGCCGGATTTGGCAGCGAAATCTATATAATACTTGTATGTGTCATTGTTGATTCCGGCGCGGAAGTCCACACCGTAAATGTTCCATGCATTCCACCAGTCCCATGCCACCTTTCCGGGCTTAACCCATGAGAAGTCGCCGACGGGGTCTGTGGCCAGTTTCCAAACCATGTCGTTTCCAATAAGGTCGATAGCCTTGGGAGCTACGATTATGGTTCTCCAGGGGAAGTCGCGGGGACCATCGCACTTTGCAATGTACTTTTCCCTTTCCAGGATGACGCCCTGAAGCATATTGTGGCCGCCTATCTTCTCTTTTGCAGGCCTGGGGGCGAAGAAGCCATCCACACCGCCCTCGGCGCAGTAGAAATTAAGGCCGGGATAGTCAATCAGATCAGATTCTGTGATAACCAGTTTCTCTCCTGTGGGAGCCTCAACAAGCAGCGGTGCATAAGCAACTTTTTTGGTATCCCATGCAGACAGGTTAATATGGTCGTACAAGCTCTCCTGAGAGTTAACCAACTGATCTACAAGATTTTCTGCAGTACGGCTTATGTAGCTGACATAGGCCTTGGGATCTCCGGGGAAACGGAACTGAGCCTGTTCTGCGTCAACGGTGTAAGCGCCCTTGCGCTTGCCCACGAAGCGGTAAGCTACGCCATCGTCATAGGCGCGGAAAACCAGGTTGAAGTCCTTGAACTCCAGCACAATCTGGTTGTAGTTGTCCACCACCTGTGCCTTCTTGTAAAGGATGGCGTCCTTGACGGCGGAACCAGACTGGCTGCGAACCTTACGCACTTTGTCGCCGGCCAGACCATAGACAATGCCGTCTGACAGGGTCATAGAAATTTTTGAAGGTGCAAGCAGCTGATTTTCACCGCGTTGCACGGTGTAGAGGATTCCATCCTCGCCTACTGTAACTGTTGCAGAAACCTGTTTGTCAGGCGATGCAACCGTGTAGGTTTTCTGTTTTGCGGCAAAAGCACATGTTGCTGCGAGGAGCAAGGTCAGTGTCAGGGTAATGATCCGTTTCATATTGAGTTATTTAAAAATCGTCATCTTCTGATATGCCAAAGTGGGCGGCTACATCGTCCGGGATATCTTCTATGTCGAAGGAGATGCCTTCGCGCATGGTGTCTATGTCCCTGCGGTCTTTTTTGGTGGGACGGCCGGCACCGCGGTCACGGCGCACGAAGAAAGTCTCTACGGGCGCACGTAGTTTGTCTAGTTCTGACTGAGGGGTCTGGTTAATGGCATAGTCGGGAACCAGGGCGGCTCCGACGCGTTTTTCAAGAAGCGCTTTAACCTTGTAAGTTAGCACGATGGCTCCTTTGCGAACTTCTATGATTTCGCCAACCTTAACCATTTTGGATGGTTTTGCAGGAGCACCGCCAACCTTGATTTTGTTGCCGTTGCAGGCTTCGGTTGCCTCGGACCTGGTTTTGTAAACCCTTATGGCCCAAAGGTATTTATCAATTCTAACGCTGTCTGCCATAATTACTAATGTTTTATGAATAGCATGCTGTCCCTCATCAAACCCATGCCACCCTCGGCGATGTAAGAGGGGGGACCGCTTGCGGTGGGGTCGCGAAGCGACGGTTTGAGAGGGATTGCATGCTATTCATCATGACAATGGTCACAATGATCGTGATCGCAATCGCAGTCATCATCGTCGCAGTCGCAGTCATGATCGTGGTGATGATGGTGCTCATGTTCCTCGGGGAGGTAAGAGTCTTCCATTTCACGCGGAGGAACGGTTGCCTCAACCAGGACGGAACTGCGGTCGATGGGAACGATGAAGAAGTCCGGGAGCTCTGCGGGGATAAGCAGGGTCTCGCCGGCTGCAAGAAGGTAAGTATCCATGCCTGTGGGGCCGTCCTTTCGGAACTGGAAGGAGACTTCTCCGCTAAGGCATGTGTAAACGATGAAGGAGCCGAACTGCTCTGTATAAATGTGAAGTGCGTCGCTAAGGTGGATTTCCGTAGCGGCGAATTCGTCACATTTTTCAAGGGTGCGGGTTACACGGTCTTGATCCGCATGTGCATGATGATGCTCGTGATCATCTTTCCACGGCTTCAGGTTGATGAAGTCCAGGGCCTCTACCAGGGAATCTTCGCTGGTAAAGTCCTCAGAGCCGCCGCCAAAGATGGCAAAATCAAGGCCTGAGGCCTCTGAAACCTCTATCAGCTTAACATTCTTGGCAGCATGGACGGTGCCCGGCTCTATCACAAAAAAGTCCCCTTTGTGGGCAGGCTCCTGATGCAAAAGCTCCATTACGCTACCGTCAGCGCAGGCCTCATACAACTTGGCCGCATCCAACTCCTGTTTAAAGCCGATGCAAACGGTGGCATCGGGCCGGGCTTCGGCCACATACCAGAGTTTCTTCTTGCCAAGGGCGTCGTAGCGCTCCGATGCAAGCTCGTCCGCAGGGCAGACGGTAAGCGGGCTGAAGCCGTTCTTCACGTCAAGGGAAGCAACGGAGAGCGGGAACTGGCGGCCGTAGAAATTGTAATTGTCGTCGCCAACTACACGCTCGAAGTAAGTTTCCATGACGTCATCCAGATTGTCACCGGCCAGGTAGCCGCTGCCAATCTTTGACTCTTCGTAGCCAAGATCTGCTACAATATGTGTGAAGACGCCCCAAGGGAGTTCAATCTCCCTGGGGACTATCTTCATGGGATATAGTTTCTTTTCTTCCATTAAAGACCAAGTTTCTTGAAGAAGTCGTTACCCTTGTCATCTACAAGGATGAAGGCCGGGAAGTCTTCTACAGTGATCTTCCAGATTGCCTCCATGCCAAGTTCGGGGTACTCTACGCATTCGATGCTGCGGATACTGCTCTGGGACAGGACAGCAGCCACACCGCCGATAGTTCCCAAGTAGAAGCCGCCGTGTTTCTCACACGCGTCTGTAACCACCTTGGAACGGTTGCCCTTGGCTATCATCACGAGTGATGCGCCGTGGTCCTGGAATTCATCCACATACGGATCCATACGGTTGGCCGTGGTGGGGCCCATGGAACCGCAGGGATAGCCAGCCGGAGTCTTGGCAGGGCCGGCATAAAGCACCGGATAATCCTTGAAATACTGAGGCATGCCTTCACCGGCATCCAGGCGGGCTTTGAGCTTGGCGTGAGCGATATCACGGGCCACAATGATGGTGCCCTTAAGGTTCACGCGGGTACCCACAGGGTATTTGGTAAGTTCTGCACGAACGGCGTCTATGCCCTTGTCCAGGTCGATTTCAATGCCGGTAGGGCCTTCGCCGGGACGGCGGAATTCCTCAGGAATGAGAGAAGAAGGGTTGGAGTCCATCTTTTCGATCCACACACCGTCAGCGTTGATCTTGGATTTGATGTTGCGGTCGGCGCTGCAGCTTACGCCCATACCAATGGGGCAGCTGGCACCGTGACGGGGCAGACGGATGACGCGAATGTCGTGAGCTAGGTATTTGCCGCCGAACTGCGCGCCAAGACCAATCTTCTGCGCCTCTTTCAGGAGCTTTTCTTCCAAATCGATGTCACGGAATGCACGGCCGGTTTCGTCTCCGGTGGTAGGCAGGGCATCGTAGAATTTGATAGAAGCCAGCTTCACGGTGAGGAGGTTCTTTTCTGCCGAAGTTCCGCCAATCACAAAGGCAATGTGGTAGGGCGGGCAGGCTGCGGTGCCCAGCGAACGCATCTTCTCTACCAGGAAAGGAATGAGGGTACCTTCGTTCTGGATGGTAGCCTTTGTCATGGGGTAGAAGTATGTCTTGTTGGCGCTACCACCACCCTTGGCTACCATAATGAAGCGATATTCATCGCCCTGGGTGGCCTCTATGTCAATCTGGGCAGGAAGGTTGCACTTGGTGTTAACCTCGTCGTACATATTCAGCGGAGCGTTCTGGCTGTAGCGCAGATTCTCCTGGGTATAGGTATTGAAAACACCAAGGCTCAGGGCCTCTTCGTCCTCGAAGTCCGTCCATACGTGCTGTCCTTTCTCTCCGTGGATAATGGCGGTGCCGGTATCCTGGCAGAAGGGCAGTACACCCTTGACGGCAGTCTCTGCATTGCGCAGGAACTGCAGGGCTACGTATTTGTCGTTGTCCGATGCCTCCGGGTCCTTGAGAATAGCCGCAACCTGCTCATTGTGAGCGCGGCGAAGCATGAACTGACAGTCGTGGAAAGACTGCTGGGCAACCAGGGTCAGGGCTTCAGGTGATACCTCCAGTAAAGTTTTATTTCCCAGTGTGGTGGATTTTACCAGTTTCTCTGATCCGGGAATCTTGTAATACTCTGTTGTGTCCGGTCCCAACTGGAACATCGGTGCATATTTAAATTCTGCCATATTTAGTTTTAATTTAGATTATCGAAGATGAGGCTAAAGAGGTTTTGGAGGCCGGAGGGGTCTCCAGTGGAGATGAGTTCTATATCCGGGCGGACGATGGGCGGCAGCGGTTGGCCCAGAGCGCGGGCTTCTTCTGCGGCTACGACCGTTGCCAAAGCCTTAGTTGCCTGGCGTTCTCCAAGAAGACCTTCCTGTACCATCACATAAACCAGATGCCTTGCTACCGCAGGAGCAGGATCAATGAAGCGAACCTCGCAAGGCTGCTCCTGCCCGGAGGTCCAATTAGCAGCCTCCTGCTGCAGGACAGGAAGCAGGAAGGGATAATGCGTGCAGCCAAGGACGATGGTATCCGCGCCGGCATCAAGCAAAGGGTAAAGGCTGCGGCGGACGGTAGCCTCGGCCTCAGGGCCGGACAGGACTCCCCGCTCTACAAGCTCTACAAAGCCCTCCCCCACATGCTCTACAATACGGCAACCATCCTCAAAATTACCCTTGGAAGCAAGGTACTTCGACCCCTTTAGGGTACCGGCCGTAGCAAGCACGCCAATAACTCCGGTACGGGTACCCAGCGCCGCCGGTTTAACGGCAGGCTCCATACCTATAAACTTGATATCGAACTCTTTACGAATAGTGTTGATAGCCGCGGCAGTAGCCGTATTGCACGCCACCACTATGATATCCGCACCCTTATCCATAAGGGTTTTCGTTATCCAACGGCAACGGTCCGCAATGTACTCCGGAGTCTTTTCTCCGTAGGGACAATGGGCATTGTCAGCAAGATAAACATATTTCTGGTCAGGAAGGAGCCTGACTATTTCCCTCAGGACGGACAAACCGCCGGAACCGGAATCAAAAACACCAATCATAGAGATATCTGTATGCGTAGGCAAATATAACAAAAAAATGTGTATCTTTGGAGTCCTTTTAAGAAAACAAAGACATTAATTAACAACCATGGAAAAAACACTGGAACTTAATCCAAATGCGGTAGTGGCTTTCCTTAAGAAAAAGCCCGTCGATTTTACCCGCGAGGATCTGATTAAATTCATAAAAGAAAACAACATCAGAATGATTGACTTCATGTACCCGGCAGAAGACGGGCGCGTGAAGACACTCAATTTTGTAATAAACAACCTTGCATACGCAGAGACCATCCTTACGGAAGGAGAACGCGTAGACGGCAGCAGCCTGTTCCCCAGCTTCGTAGAAGCCGGAAACAGCGACCTTTACGTACTCCCCCGCTACAGGACAGCCTTTGTAAATCCCTTCAGCGAGATTCCCACCCTATGCTTCCTTTGCAGCTTCTTTGACAAGGACGGCAGCGCCTTTGCCTGCGCACCATACCAGACACTTATGCGTGCCGCAAAGGTCTTCCGCGAATCTACCGGAATGACATTCGAAGCAATGGGAGAACTTGAGTATTACGTCATTACGGACGAAGACCACCTCTTCCCCGCAACTGACCAGAGAGGCTACCACGAATCCGGACCTTTTGCAAAGCTGAACGAATTCCGCCGCGAATGCATGGACTACGTAGCAAAGACCGGCGGCCAGATTAAATACGGCCACAGCGAAGTTGGAAACTTCTGCCAGGACGGCAAAGTTTACGAGCAGAACGAAATAGAGTTCCTGCCTAACCCTGTAGAGACAGCCGCAGACCAGCTTCTACTGGCCAAATGGGTTATCCGCAACCTGGCATATGAGTACGGACTTGACGTTTGCTTCGCACCCAAGATTACAGTGGGCAAGGCCGGTAGCGGCATGCACATTCACATGCGCCTTATGAAGGACGGCAAGAACGCCACCCTGGGCAAGAATGGCAAATTGTCCGACGAAGCCCGCCGCGCCATTGCAGGCCTTATGCTAATGGCACCTGCAATCACAGCCTTCGGCAATAAGAATCCTACTTCTTACTTCCGCCTTGTACCCCATCAGGAGGCACCGACCAACGTATGTTGGGGAGATTGCAACCGTTCTGCGCTTGTACGCGTTCCGCTTGGCTGGAGCAGCGGTATTGACATGTGCCATGCCGCCAACCCGCAGCAGCCGTCCGCAGACCGCGACACAACAGAAAAGCAGACCTTCGAAATGCGCAGCCCTGACTGCTCTGCAGATATATATCAGCTCATGGCCGGCCTGTGCGTAGCAGCCCGTGAAGGCCTTGAACTCCCGGTTGACGACGCACTCAAGATTGCGGCAGACAAGTATGTCGATATGGACATTCATAAGAGCGAAAACGCAGCCCGCCTTGCAAGCCTTGACTCACTGCCCGTATGCTGCAGCGAAAGCGCAGACTGCCTGCAGAAGCAGCGTGCTGTATTCGAGGCCGCAGGTGTGTTCGAGCCCCGCATGATTGACGGCATCATCAAAGGCCTTAAGTCCTTAGATGACAAGAACTTGCACGAGCGCGCAAAGGCCGATCCCAACCTTATGAGGGAGCTTGTAGAGAAGTATTTTTACTGTGGATAATGGTAACTATTGAACAGATAAAAGATCTTAAAGACCGACTGGACACCTTGCTCGCCTGCCTTGATATAGAAGGCAAGCGAGCTAAGGTTAAACAGCTGGAGCAAAAGACCCAGGCTCCGGATTTCTGGAACGACGCCAAAGCGGCGGAAGCCTTCATGAAGTCCATCAGCGGGGTCAAATCCTGGGTGACAGCCTATGACGCCGCTGCCGCAGGAGTAGAAGATCTTGAAGTTCTGTTCGAGCTTGCAGAAGAGAAAGAACTTGACGAGGCCTTCGCCGCAGCAGAGAAGCAGGTAGAAGACCTTGAAATAAAGAATATGCTTGGAGAGGAAGGCGACAACCTTGGCGCCATCCTTACAATAAATTCCGGTGCCGGCGGCACAGAGGCCAATGACTGGTCCGCCATGCTGATGCGTATGTACACCCGCTGGGGCGAGCGCAACGGCATGAAAATGACTGTCACCGAGCTTGTAGAAGGTGACGAGGCCGGAATAAAATCTACCACCATAGAATTCGAGGGCGATTATGCCTACGGCTACCTTAAGGCAGAAAACGGAGTGCACCGCCTTGTGCGCATCTCCCCTTTCAACGCCCAGGGTAAAAGGCAGACGACCTTCTCTTCCGTATTCGTCTATCCCCTTGTTGATGATACTATCAACATTGTCATCAACCCGTCAGACCTTGAGTGGGACACCTTCCGCAGCGGAGGCCACGGAGGGCAGAACGTGAACAAGGTGGAAACCGGCGTACGCGTTAGGCACATCCCTACCGGCATCATGGTAGAGAATACGGAAACCCGCTCGCAGTTTGACAACCGCGAAAACGCGTTAAGAATCTTAAAATCAAGACTTTACGATATTGAGCTAAAGAAACGCCAGGCAAAGCAGGCAGAGCTTGAAGGACAGAAAAAACGTATAGAGTGGGGTTCACAGATCCGCTCTTACGTACTGCATCCGTACAAGCTTGTAAAAGACCTGCGTACCGGCTTTTCTACAGCCGATACGCAGGGTGTTCTGGATGGAGACCTGAATGAATTCATGCATGCATTCCTGATGCAACAGGGCTCCGGTACAATGCCAACAGATATTTCTGATTTGGACTAACGATTTTTACCTAAAAATCGAATACTGAGAGGCCAAGCTTCCGTACATCTGGCCAAGAACCTCAAGATAAGGACGACCGCTTACAAGAACGGTTCTGTAAATGGTATCGTCAACCCTGTAAAGCTCCATTCCGCCAAGGATGATGGTCTCATAGTCGTCAGGAAGCTCGTCAACAAGGGCGCCTGCAGGAGGAACTATAACCTCGTAGCGGCCGTTACGATTGATGATGTAGAATACACCGTCATCGTAATAATAATCCCAGTTGGCGTATGCATAGCTCTGTGCAAGTCCCAACTTGTAGGCAATATCGTATGAGCTGCGGGCACTGCTTACATTCATTGCAAGATACCTGTTCTGAGCTGCGATAACGGCATTGTTCTGTGCGATGATGCGGTTCTGCTCGTCAATGTACCTGCTGTATGAATCCCAACCACGGTAAGAGCGGTAAGTATCAGTATAGTAAGCAAATGTAACGCGTCCAAAGAGCAAATTCTTAACAGTCTTTGCAATTACAACTCCTACAGGAGGACGGCATACAATGTAGCTTCCGCCGTAAGGGCGATAGTAAACATCGTTATAGAGATAGTAATCGATACCATAATATCTTACCCTCTTGGGCCTGTGAGGCAGGGACTGAACGCGCCAGCCATAGTAGTGAGGGTCGCGGCCATAAAAGCTCTTGGGAGTATTGTAGCTCTGATATGCTCTTTCACGCGGAGCAACCCTTTCTACGTTATTGTTGTTAACCCTGTATTCAGACACAGGAACCGCACTTGCCCTGGTATCGGTAGAACGGCTGTTGCTTACAGAACCGCTTGAAGACACAGATGACAGTCCCCTTCTGGTGACGTTTGCACTGCCGCTGTTCTGATTTGCAGATACGGTAGTGGTCTGCTGCCTGTCGTTGGTGGTAGTTGCAGACTGCCTTGTTGCGGTCTGGTTAGCCTCACGGCCGGCGCTGCCACCGGTTCTTGTTGCAGTTGTGCTGGTCGCAGAGCGACGGATCTGCTGCTGGGTGTTCTGAACTGCAGTCTCCCTGTTCTGGGTATTCTGCGTGGTCTGTGTAGTCTCTTTGGTAGAAGAGGTCTCCGTTGTCCCCCTCCTTACCTGCTGAGTGCTGGTTGCCTGACGGGTAGTAGTTGCCTGACGGGTACTGGTTGTCTGGCGGGTACTAGTTGTCTGCTGAGCACTCCTCGTCTGCTCTGTAGTGGAGGAGGAATTAGAAGAAGTAGAGGCAGCGCCACTGCGCCTTACTGCCTGGGCGGAAAGACCTCCGGCAAGCAGCATTGACAGCATAACAGCTGCAAGCGAATACCTTGTTGAAGTTCTCATGATAAATCCTCCTTAATTCTAATATAAATAATACTTTTTGGAAAGAGCCTTGAAGTCATCCGTATCCTTGTACATCCAGTACTCCAGGATCTGGTCAACTGTTAAAGTCTCTCCAAAATGCTTTCTTACATAATCCGTACCACAGACGATATCGAACATGCGGGTACGGCCCTGAGACAGCTCGAACGGGTTTTTGTCATAAAGCTCATTTGCTGCCTGCATTACGTAGAACTGGATGAGGGTAAGAGGTGCAGCCTCGTAGTCATAGAAGCTGAACTGGACGCCGTGGATGAGCTTACCCTGCAGGGGGCCGAACATGGGCTTGAAGTGGATGGGCCTGAAGTCTACGCCCGGAATGTTGCACTGTATAAGGTAATCCCTGAACTTATCGGCATCTGTAATCCACTCTGCCGCAAATACCTGGAAAGGAAGGGTGTAGCCAACGCCTATGCAGAGATAATCTGCAGCATTGAATTCACCGCATATGCCTGAAGCAGGATAATCGATAGCAGAACGGCCTGTGGGGATGTTGGGTGAAGGAAGTATCCAGGGAAGCTCGGTGTCGGCATAAAGCATGTCGCGGGTCCAGCCTTCCATTGGCACTACGGTCAATTTGCATTTAAGGGGCTCCTGATCACCTTTTTCACCGCAGTTCAGGCCTTCCTCGTTGATAAGCTGTGCAAGTTCGCCAACTGTAAGACCATATACATAAGGAATGGCGAATTCGCTTACGAAAGAGAAGAAGCCGGGTTCAGTGATGCAACCCTCAACCTTGTTTCCTCCAAGCGGATTGGGCCTGTCAAGAACAACCACCTCTATGCCAAGCTTTGCGCAGGCACGCATTACAAGGCCAAGGGTGCTGATGAAGGTATAGCTGCGCGTTCCAACGTCCTGGATGTCATACACCATAACATCGATGCCCTTAAGCATCTCTGCCGAAGGCTCGCGATTCTTGCCGTAAATTGAATAAACCGGCACGCCGGTCTGGGGGTCCGATGCATCCTCTACCTTTGCGCCTGCATAGGCATCGCCGCGCACACCGTGCTCAGGGCCGAACAGGGCGACAAGATCTACGCCGGGGGCAGAGAACAGTATGTCGATGGTAGAATTAAGATGGCTGTCAACGCCGCTGGGGTTGGTCACGAGACCGACTTTTTTACCGACGAGCGGTGCGAAACCATTGTCCCTGAGGACCTCGATACCGGGCTTTACCTTAGCCGCAGAAAGGGTGCAGAGCGTTCCGAACAGGATGGCTGCTGCCAGAATAAATTTTTTCATTTAAAGATTAGCTATTTTACCCTCGAAGAGGATGTTCTGACTCTTTACGTCGTAAATTGCAAAGAAGAAGGGTTTGTCAACCCTGATGTCAATGATAGGCTCAGGCCTTACAGCAGTTGACCTTGTAACTATAATTGCGGTAACTGCGGCGGCCTCCGAGCCTTCTTCGTTAACATCAAGAACGCACTTCTGAAGTGCAAGGCTTACAAACAAGGCCTCGTTTGAAATGCCGCTCAGGTTGGCCTTTGGGGTGAATACCTCCCCTGCCCCAAGGCTTATCATGATGTCATTCAGGATCCTGGTATATTCCGTCTTGAATTTAGGAAGGCTAAGCCTTACCTTCATGCCGGAATGCACATTGGCAACAGCTTCCTGGAATTTATCCGAGCCTATCTTCTCCTGTGCGGATGCCATGTCGTCGGGAATGGCAAGCAGCATTGCGTACTTGCCATCCTTGTAGCGCAGGTTAACGAAATTGCAGCCGGGAACCTGCCATACCTCATAATCAGAAGATGTGTTGTGCATAAAGTCAACCTCGCTGTCACCCTTTTCTCCGTGGAAGGTCTCTTTGTAGGTAGATTCCTTATTGAAGGCGATGGCCCAGGGAGCCTTAAAGTACAGGGCGTTCATAAGAACCATCCTGCAATAATCCGGAAGTTCAGCGATTATCTCCCTGATCAGGCCCTCTGTGTGCTTTGCGCACCATGCGTTGATTGCCGATACCGTGAAAGGATCTCCGTTATCTGCGGCATAAACCTCTGCGCGGTATGCGTTCTTAAGCGTATTGATATAGTCTTCTTTGGGGATGAGTCCTGTGTTAAGCCAGATAGAGTTGGCTGTCTTAACTATGTTTACAGAGTCCGTCCTGGGGAAGTCTCCGTAATAAGAACTACCCTGCATGGCGCTGACCAGGCCGTCACGCGTAGTGCCGCGCGCGCCGTCAGAAAGCATGGAGAATGCCACTCCGGCGCTGAAAGGCGACAAGATTACGTTGTCTTCGGGCTGCTGTTTAATGGCCTCCTTAAGAAGGGCGGCAGAGAAGAAGACCTTCTCTATGTCTATGTCCGGTTTTTTCATTACTTCATGGTTTAGGGTTTTTTCTACCTGGGGTTCAACTGCCACCGTAGCAGTTTCAACTGCAGGCTCCGCTACTTTCTTCGCGGAACCGCATCCTATGGCTGCCATCGCCATAAATAATACCGGAACGATACGCATAATTATTTTACTTTTTTACCGTAGTTAGGGTCTACTTTACGCTCTGCAAGATAAGTAACTGCCACTGTTGCAACGCAGCACATCATCACCATCCAGAAGAACCATACGTAGCCGATAGCCTCCTGTATGAAGCCGGCCACGAAGCCCGGAAGCATCATACTCAGGGCCATGAAGGCGGTGCAGATTGCATAATGCGAAGTCTTGAACTCGCCCTCTGAGAAGTACATCATGTACAACATATATGCCGTGAAACCAAAGCCGTAGCCGAACTGCTCTATTGCAAGGGCGATGGTAATGATAACAGGATTGGTAGGAACTGCCATGGCCAGGTAAACGAAGGTGAGGCATGGCAGGGTCATACCCAGGGCCATCCACCACAGGGACTTTTTAAGGCCCATGCGTGAAGCCACGATACCTCCTACGATACCACCGGCAAGAAGGGCTATTACGCCGAAGGTTCCGTAAACTATACCTACCATCTCTGTAGGCAAGTTAAGACCGTCCTTGGCAACAAGGAAAGGCTGGCACATCTTGATGAGGAAGCCTTCCGGCAGGCGGTAAAGCAGCATGAAGGCTATTGCAAGCCATACACCCTTCTTCTGGAAGAAGGTCTTGAAAGAAGCACCAATTTCTTTCCAGTTGTTGGTCTGGCCTCCATCGGCAGAAACGCGCGGAGCGTCATTCTTGCTCTTGGGAAGGGCGAATACGTGATAAAGGGTTACCAGTGCAAACACTGCTGCAGATACGCCAAGGGTGATCTGCCAAGACAGAGGAATGTTGCCAGAACTCTTTTCAACGAAACCGGCAATCATAACAAGAACGCCCTGACCGAATACGGATGATATTCTGTAGAATGTGCTTCTGATGCCGATAAACGCGGCCTGGCTGCTCTGGTCATGCGCAAGCATGTAGAAGCCGTCGGCGGCAATATCGTGAGTAGCTGATGCAAAGGCGGTAATGATAAAGAGCACCAATGTAAGCCAGAAGACAGTTGCCGGAGTTTGGCCGGAGGCTATCATCTCTTCGCTGGGCTTCGGCAAGGTAAGCGTAAGCAGTACCATTGCCGCTACCATAAGTGCCTGCATGGCAATGATCCACCATCTCTTAGTCTTGATTACGTCCACGATAGGGCTCCACAGACCTTTGAGGAACCAGGGGAAGTAAAGAAGGGTTGTGAAGAATGCCAGCTGTCCGTTGGGGACGCCCATCTTGGCAAACATCATTACGGAGATGTTGTTTACCAGGAAGTAAGGAATACCCTCGGCAAAATACAGGGTGGGAACCCAGAACCAGGCAAGCCACTGTTTGCTGCTGTGCTGTTCGTAGAACTTTTGAATCGATGCCATATCTTTAGTTAAATTTTTTCAAGTTTAGAACCGGGATAATAGTGCTCCAGAATCTGGCGGAAGTTGTAGCCGCTGTAAGCCATTACTGCTGCGCCAATCTGGCAAAGGCCCACGCAGTGGCCCCAGCCGCTTCCGTTAAGGATGAGTTTATCTCCTTCCCATGTTACGGTGAAGCGGGCGCTCTTAAGGTGGGAGTCAGACAAGAAACGCCTTACTATCAGCTCTTTACCAATGATTACAGTAGCTTTATCACCAACTACCTTAAGCCTCTTGATGACACCTGAAGGGCCCTTTTCTACGGGGATGAGGTCCTGGATAGTACCTACATCCATGCCGCTGCGGCGCTTGAAAAGATCTGATACTTCCTGACGGGTGTATTCCACCTTCCACTCGTAGAAATCGACGGTCTCAAGGTCGTAGTCGTTAAGCACCTGGGACAGGATTTCCTTGTCGTGGGTATTGCAGAAGCAGTGGCCGTGAGGGTCGTGGTCCGGGGTATCCGGCAGGGACGGCAGATAGTCGTAGTCCTTGTCTGCCCAGCAGGTGCTGAAGAGCTCTGTCTGGCCACCGCAGCTCTTGTAGAAGCGACAGTCGCAAATCTCTCCTTCCTTATCCTTGAGCACGAGGCCCCAGGTCTGGTCAATGGCCTCGCGTACCTTGCCGCCTACTGCCATGGTAAGTCCCTGGTAACGCTGGCAATGGTCGTCTGCGCAAACATCGAAGTTGATGTGGTCTTCGTGGTCGAACCACTTGATATAGGTGCCGGGAACGGCATCTTCCTTTGCCTCGCCGCCAAGCTTGGTGTCAAGGTCTGTAACAAGGGATACTACGTCGTTTACGCCCTCCGGGAGCTCAGCTTTCTTGCGCTCACGGTGCTCTACCTGTGAAAGCACCCATGAACGGGAGATAACTGAATGAGCCTTAAGGAATTCCAGGGTGGCGGAAGACTTCATCTCAGAAGAAATAACGCTAAGCAGATAGTCTTCTATGCCTATTACGTTTACGGCAACCACCTTGCCCTTTTCTACGATGAACTTGAGCGAGCCGCCAAACTGCTGGTCAACCTTGCGCTGCCAGTGGAAGTCCACTCCTATTATAACGTCATGAAGGATGAAGGTGGGTTCTGCAAACATCTTGGACGGAGTCTGGGCCTCGAAGAAAAGCTCGTCGTACAGAGCTCCGTTGTAGTTTATCTTGCCCTCCTGGTAGCTGACCTTCTGCGGGCCGGCGCCGTCGGAGATAATCTCGAACACGATTTCGTCACTGGACAGTACGCCAACCTGAATGGTTCGCTGCGTACGGGTAAGCCTCCAGACAATGTGTGCAAGCACATCCTCTTTTACAGATACCTCTTCAAAGGCCTTGCGGAACATCTCCGGAGTAGCCTTGTCAAAGTCTTCTTCGTCCGGGAGGATAAGGTAGCCGGCCATTTCTGCGCAGCCGGGGCTGAAGCGAAGGTGGTCTTCGCCCTGAGCAAAGTAGCAGGACGGGCGGCCTTCGTCCCTGAGCAGCACAATCACGCGATACTCGAAGTCTGCCAGGCCATGGGTGCTGCCCTTGGGGCGGGATGCTCCTGAAAGGGGCTTGTACCACATGACGATATTGACTCTAGGCTCTCTTTCACCCTCCGGTACGGGGATGCAGTCAATGAGCCTGTAGAAGAGTTTTGCAAGTGACTTGGAGGTCTTTGCCTTCATGGCGAAGATACCTTTGGTGAAGATGTCGCACTGATACAGGGATGCTTCCTTTACGGAAGATATGTATTTGATTCGGCTGTCACTTCCCTCCTGGTCAAGCAGCTTGTCGACGGCTGCCTCCAGCGGCATGCTCATTCTGGGGCAGGCCTGGAAGTGCATGTGGTCCGGGGCGGATGCACCGCTGCGCGGGCCGTTGTAGAATATTGTAAAGTCCGTAAAATGATGAGCCACGTCCGTCATGTCCTGGAAGCGGTTCATTATGGTCTGGGGAGTGTGCTCTGCAGACACTACGGTTATATGATCCGGGAAAATGGGGAAAGGATTAACCATTATGTCGTACTTGCGACCCTTGCGGCCCTCGAACTTATAGGCCTGCTGCTGGGGAAAGCGTCCGCTCTCGCACAGGAAGCAGGGGCGAAGCCCGGATTCTGCGGCAATAGGATCCGCATCCGTAGATACCCGACGCTGGGGGTTGTTCTGTACGACGGCCTTAAGACCGTTAATCTCCATTTCTTTAGTCCTGGCAGTTTTAAGTGCCCTGAAATTTGTGGCGCAAAGCGGCCAGACGGACATCTGATCGCCAATGAACTTTTTTAACGATTCTGACTCGTTCATTTCTTTATATGGTTGGTTTTCAATTATTTCTATAGCAAGGCCTCCAGTTCCTTGCGAATCATGGAAAATTCTCTTTCAAAGTTAGGGGTTAGGATTGACTTTTCAAAACAATCCTCTATTTCTCTGACGCTCCAATACCTGCCCTCCTCTACTTCGTCGCCGTCAGGCTTGGGTGTAAAATTGCCCACGCAGGCAAAAACATTCACCAGTTCCAGCTCTACCTTGCTCTCGTACACATAGTCGCGGATGAATACCGGATTGAAGTCGAACATGCCCAACTCCTCCCCTGCCTCGCGAAAAAGGGCTTCGGGCACGGATTCGCCAAACTCGACATGTCCGCCGACGGCCGTATCCCACCTGCCGGGCAGAAGGTCCTTGTTCATGGAACGCTTCTGAAGGTAGATGTCGCCGTTACGGTTTACGATATGCAGATGCACGACAGGGTGCAGCAGCTTTACTCCACTGTGGATGTACCTGCGGCAGGCACGGCCCGTAACCTCACCGGAAGGCTCGACTATGGGCAAAAAAGAATCCCCTTCGGCAACGGGAAAACCCATGGGGTTTTCTGCCGTGGGGAGGGGATAAGTTTTAACCTGGAAGGAAGGATATAACAGAGTTGCCATCTTAATTCCGTTACAAGGCCAACATTACTAGCACCTGTGCCGCCAGGACTCGAAGGAACATTGTCAGCGGATAAACCGTAGCGTAATTGACTGACGGGTAGTCGGTTCCGTACATTTCCTGAGAGAAGGCCAACGATGCGGGGTTGGTTGATGCTCCGGCAACCAGACCGCAAAGCTGATAGAAGTTCAGCTTAAGCACAAGCCGGGACAGGAGCATTATTATTATGATTGGTATTGAAGTAATGATAAGTCCGTAAATAATCCACATGTAACCTCCGTTCACTATGGATGCCACAAAGCTCTCTCCGGCACCAAGGCCAACGGATGCCATGAACAGGGATATTCCTATTTCCCTCACCATCATATTGGCGCTCAGGGTGGTGTAGGTGGTTATCTTGAACTTCGGTCCAAAATGACCGAGCAATATGGCTATGATAAGCGGACCGCCTGCAAGGCCAAGCTTGACGGCGGAAGGGATGCCGGGGATGGCCAGCGGAATGCTGCCAAAGATAACGCCGACGGCGATTCCAAAGAAGATAGGCACAAGGTTAGGCTTGGTAAGCGACTGGGGCCTGTTTCCAACCAGCTTGGCCACATCACCGATAGCGGATTCGGTTCCCACGACCTGAAGTCCGTCACCCATTTCCAGAATAAGGTTGGGCCTTGCAACAAGCTCTACGCCGGCACGTACAACCCTGGTTATGGTAACTCCGTAGTTTGCACGGATGTTCAGGTCTTTAAGATGCTTGCCGGTAAGGGATGACCTTGTAATGGCCAGACGGCGGGTCACAACCGCATCGCCCAGTTTGTCCCAGTCTGTCAGGTGCATGGGAATCTCTTTTCCAAAGATGATGCGGATGGCATCTACCATGGAAGGATTGGTTACGATAAGCAGTTTGTCGCCCTGCATCAGCACGGTATCGGGGCCGGGGACAATGATTTCGCGGCCTCTCATCAGGCGGGAAATCACGTATTTTTCGTCCTCCTGCTTGCTTATTACGTCCTTGATCTTAAGACCGAAGATGGCGGGATTTTCTACCTCGCAGTGCATGCGGCGGGCGCCTTCAGATGAGCCTTCTTCTGATTCCAGGGCTGCTTTTTCCCTTGCGAGGTCGATCTTGAAGATTGATTTTGCAAAGATGATGAGCACTATTACGGCTATCACGCCAAGAGGATAAGCAACTGCGTATGCGGATGCCAAAAGGGATGATTCTTCTGCCGAAAGGGCCTGCTGGGCCGCACCAAGACCGGGAGTATTGGTTACCGCACCGGACATTACGCCGGTCATGACCTTAAGGTCTCCTCCTGTCACGGCATTCAGGCCTATCGTAACAAATACGGTAAGGGCTACCATGGTAAGGGCCAGCAAATTCAGCTTTACTCCTCCCTTCTTGAAAGAAGTGAAGAAGCCGGGGCCGACCTGAAGACCGATGGTAAAGACAAAGAGAATAAGGCCGAAGTCCTTGACAAAGGCCAGCGTGCCGGGATCGACCCTAAGTCCGAAGTGGCTGAACACGATACCTACGAAGAGTATCCATGTAGAACCTAGCGAAACGCCTTTGAACTTATATCGTCCCAGAAAGAGGCCGATGGCTATAACCAGGGCGTACAGCATTATGCAATGGGCAATTCCAGTGCCCGTAAACAACTCAGTCATAAAGATCTACCTTTAAACAAAAAACTTGGTTTCCGCCGCAGACGCCTTCTACATAGATGGTTAGGCCGTCCTGATGTACCAGAAGGTCAACCACATCGTTTGCGCGGGTTTCGTGGTTAAAGTTTACCGTGAGCTCCTTGAATGGATGCTCCTTTATTGTATTTGTGTCGATGCAATTCATTGCCCACAGCACGTACCTGGCATTGTTGGTATGCTGCTGAAGGTCGATGTCTGAATACCCGACGGTGTGGGTGCCTGCCTTAATTGGTTCTACGCCGCGAGGGATGGCTACGCGCTGGGCGTTTTCTTCAATTGCCTGCTCGCTGCGCTGGGTTACGGGGTCTACCAGTTCCATGGCTTCTGCGCTGCGGACCATGCGGCGGGCGACTACGTCCATTATTACCCATGAGCTTGTTCCGCGTACGCGGATTTTGCCGGTTTCGGGGTCTGTGACGGTGAAGTCTCTGATGTAGAAGGGGCCGGAGGGGCCTTTGTGCCAGGTGTTCAGTTCTATCTGTTCTCCCCAGCGGGGTGTGTCCTCAAAAATAAAATGAAGGCGGGAAAGCACCCATGCTTTCCCCTCCTTTATCATTTGCTCGTAGCCGAAGTTCATTGCTTCTGCGGCAAGGTAGGCCATTTCTTGAGCGTAGTCCATAAAGGCTGTGGCGCGCAGGCGCATTGAGGCATCGACGTCGTAGCACCTGACGGTTTGTCTTAGGACGAATTTATTTGAGTCTATTATTTTTCCTTCCATCAATTTCAGAATCTAATTATGTCAAGTTCCTCGTGTGAATAGAGTATGGAGTCGAAGAAGTCGGGGAAGAGTCTTGCTCCTATTGCAAAGAGCAGTAGGAAGGCAAGGACTGATGCCACAATCCAGATCAGTGCTTTTGCCCAGGTCGGTAGTTTTTTCCTGACCTTTGGTTCCCTCATGTCAGAGGGTGCAGTGGTCGGGAAACTTACGCTCCCGGCCACAACACCCTCTTCCTTCGCAGGGCTTACGCCCGCTGCGGATGGTGTTGCCGAGGCTTCTTCTGGTTCTACAAGTTCTATGGGAACGACTTCTTCCAGAACTGGTTCTGGTGGGGCGGCCTCAGGTTCAACGGGGGCCTCTGTTTCCCTCTCGTCAGAGGGTGCAGTGGTCGGGAAACTTACGCTCCCGGCCACAGTACCCTCTTCCTCCGCAGGGCTGGCGCTCTCTGCGGGGACAATAGGTTGTGCCTCGGGGGCAGGTTCGGATTCAACGGGGGCCGCAGGTTCCTCTGCGTCAGAGGGCACAGTGGTCGTGAAACTCACGCTCCCGACCACAGCACCCTCTTCCTCCGCGGGGCTGACGCTCTCTGCGGGGACAATAGGTTGTGCCTCGGGGGCAGGCTCGGATTCAACGGGGGCCGCAGGTTCCTCTGCGTCAGAGGGCACAGTGGTCGTGAAACTCACGCTCCCGACCACAGCACCCTCTTCCTCCGCAGGGCTGGCGCTCTCTGCGGGGGCCATTACGACGGCTTTGAGCTTTTGGATGGCATCTGTGACTTCTTCAGGGGTTTCCTGGTGAGTCTTAAGGGAGATAGGTTCCAGGCCGAAGCCTTCGGGGTAAATATCCAGGTCTTCGTCTGCGACAAAGAAGAAATTGTTCTCTTTGGTAGAGCGAAGACGTCCCAAACCGGGGAAGACGATACTCTTTTTCTGCTTGAGTACTTCCTTCATTTCCATGAGGAAATCCAGAAGGAAGCGGCTTGCCTGCTGCTGGTCGATGCCGTTACTGCGGGCGTAAAGTTCTATAAGACAATTGTCTTCTGCGTTTTGCCGCTGGCGGAAAGAGAGCCGCCTGTAGGGCGGATTAATGGTGTATCCCCTATCACTAAAAGAAGCAGGGACCGTTTCTGCAACGAAGGTTCCTACACCCGGAAGGGTTACTTCATCTCTGTCAAGAATAAGCTCCTTGACCATTTTAGACAGGAGGTCGATATCCATATAGCCGCAAATTTGGACAAAGGTAGTAAAAATTTGTTGAAAAAAGTTTGGAGATATAACAAATTGTTGTACCTTTGCAATCCCAAAACGAAAGTAAGGGACTAAAAAATTCCTCTTTAGCTCAGTTGGTTAGAGCACCTGACTGTTAATCAGGGGGTCGTAGGTTCAAGTCCTACAAGGGGAGCTCTCAAAATTCAAGCACTTACGTCACTCACGTAGGTGCTTTTCTTTTTCACCGTCGCAGTTTTGGCAATTTCAAGGAAATGCCATCTGACTGCGGTAGGTGGTGTCATTTTTCGGACACCTTGCACAGAAACCCTCCCAGAACGTGTCAGGTGTCCTTAGATCGGGACACCTTGCACGAAAACCCCCTCAAAACGTGTCAGGTGTCCTTAAACCAGGACACCTTGCACGGAAACTACCACACCCCAATACCCTAAACGCCCAAATAAGCCACTACTATTGCAGGCCAAAGGCATTAACCCACCGATCCGGTTCGCTTCGCTCATCCCACCACTGCATCTGCCTACAGGCAGAATGCAGCGGTCCCCCCGTTCACGCGGCCACGGGCGGCCACGCCTCTCGGTGGGTCAATGCCCTTTGGCAAAAGAGGGCTGCCCAAGCATGTTAGGTCTTAGGCTAGTACTTGGAATATTTGGCAGAATTACCATATTTTGCCAACAGGCATAAATCCCTTCCGGATTGGTTATTATACAAACTAATCGTGATATAAGTATCTTCGTCCTTCAACATTGTATCATGTGCATAATAAACATAAAAACTCGGGAAGAACCAGACCCGATGGTTAATACCATAATCTCCATTTATATCAAGACGATGATCGCCAAAATAAGCTAATATGGCATCCTCAACAGCTTTTGAATACGACGACTCTATTCTAACAAATACGGAGTTGAGAAACCCTTCTTTGTTGAAATTATAGCTAAGAATACTCGGGATGCGATCTCCGTCAATTGTAATATAGCTATCAAGCATTGATGTCTTCTGTAATTTCTCGTGCCCCATTTCTAAACTAATTCCAGCTGGACAGAAGAACAATGGATTCTCACAGTAATTGTTTATACGATCATCTACAGCAAATATAATTTTATTATTTGAAGCGTATTCTTCATCCGTATCTAACGATAAGAAATCTATTTGTAACGGATAAGTCCGTGCCTCTCGTTGCGCATAATATTGTCTTAGGATAATCAATAATACCAAGACTGCTAAAAGGGATAGTATTGCGGTTGAGTGTCTCATATTAATTCCTATTACTTATTCCTTTGTACTATGATGTTAAAAACATTAGCCAATGTCTGCGCTTTCCTAGAGTCAGAACCAACAAATATTTCTCGAATGGGGTTTGATAAATCATCAATACTTAAATATAAGGTGTAATTATGCTTGATTCTTGATGAAGATTCGTTTATAGTTGGCACTGTATCTGTTGTCTTTTTTGAAGTAGCAGCACCAGCCAAAGCTCCCACTTCGCCTAAAAGTATTCCTCCAACCACTGCCCTTCCAAGCATATTTCCAGTTTTAGTTTTTGTAACACTATGATAACTAGCTTCATTTTTTATTATGGTTTCCGTGTCATCTTCAAGACTAAAGCCTATAATCTTATTAAACGGGACTATTTCCCCCAGGAGACTTATTGTTGATGTCTGTTCAAATACATAAAGATAATCTTCTGTTTGTTTTTCGTCCTGTCCAAGCAAAAAGGATGTAGTCACTTCACCATATTCTTGGATTAATCCAGTATATGCCGCTAAATAATCATCATCTCTCTTTTTTAGTAAAGCTTCATGACGTGCAATTTCTTGTGCTTTCTCTTCAGCAAATCTTTCTTTTTCTTTCTTAGATTCCTCGGCACGTCTTTTTATCGGCTTCTCAAGTAAATCGTATAATACTAATGATATAATTGCTAGCGCAACTATAATAATAAGAATGTCAATTATTTGCATAAATATCAATGCTAGTATAACGTATCCTAAATATCATCAATTATGTTTCTTTCCTCAGCCGCATTTGCGCTATCAAAATACGAACAGGTCACAAAATAATTGCCATCAGAATATAGAAACATTATCGTAATCACACCCGGCCTCATTATCCAAGAGGTGGCATAACGGCACTTGCTTTCTCTAATTCTCCTTAATTTCTGAAAACTAGTATTAGCGTCACCGTCGAAATATTTATCCTGTTGTGTCGGTTCGCCATACCTATCTGAATATAGCTTGACGACATCTATATACTTTTTCTCTAGGCTCTCCCATGTGTATCCAGCTTCGACAAAGGCAACAACCATCGCCGTGTTCTTCGTTGATGGATTTGGATAAACGGCGACATTGGTTGATGGATTTCCTAGAAATTCTCCTTCCATCATAACACAAGTAGTAGTTGTTGTAGATATATCAAAGCCCTTGTCCATGAGCCCCTCAATAAAACCACCAATATTCCCCTTCATTGAAATACCTTTGAACTTAAGGTGTTCCTCCTGTGCAAATGATGGCAAGGAGAAAAACAGGGTAAGGGCGAGTATCAAAAACCTTTTCATATTAACGACCGTCTATTATCACAAAAATACAAAAACGTTTCAAATTATTCAAGCATAACATATAAATAGTTGGCTGTTTTGAATAATAGTACTAACTTTATGTGGATTGTAAACTACATAATTATGAAAAAGATCATCTCATTCTTCATCTTTTTTTTGCACTTTGTTTGAGCACGTGTTCTTTAGCTTTTGCGCAAGAAGCCGTACATACAGTTAAGATACCACTTTTATCCTATTCCCCTATTGGAGATGTGGCTGGCTCAGTTTATGCTCATTTAAGCACAAGTATAAAAGGTAACGTTAAGTCTGGTTATATCGTATTTAAAGCTGAAGACTCCATATTAGGGACAGAATCTAAAATTATCCCCAGACAAAGTATTGATGATCTTTTTTCATATTTCGAATATGCAGAAAAGAATTTACCTAAAAGAACAAAGAGATATGAATCCAGTTATACTTGTGTTAATAACGATATCATATTTAGCCTAATCACTTCAAGAACAGATAAGTATCTATTGATTAGTGTTGGAAAACTTACATTCAAAGTCGCTGAATCAAGAATTGAAGAGCTAATAAAATGCTTGAAAAACGGTTGTACATTTATTGATTACTATTTATCCTCAAAAAACAACACAATTGACGGAGACTATTAGCAAACGCTATACTGTGTTATCCATTTTAACACATAACCCCTTAATAATACAAACGAAAGTATATCCTTCGCACTATCACGATTGTTAAATTTTTGGAACATCAATAAAAACAGACATCTATCCTCAAATGGATGTCTGTTTTCTTCTTTTTATCAGGATTTGCATTATATTTGTAAGAAATACGGGATAGAAACCAAATGATTAAGCATATGAAACGAATATTCACCACTCTGGCAATAGCGCTGATTGCAGTGTTTGCCTACGCTCAGAACAATACTCCGGCAGGAATGCGGTTTGAACTTGCAGAATACGAAGACGAGGATTTGGACAATGAATACGCTGTTTTCTCTTACAAAGATGACGATGGAACCGTAGGATATTTCCTTGGTCTCGGCCATGAATTCAATATAGTTAAGGCTCTTAGAGACGATGTCAAAGACGTTGCCATAAGCCACATCAAAGAAGTTTGCCTTTATCTGGGCACCACGTCCGCAGAGGCCATAGAGGCGCTGGACGGCCTGCTGAAGTTCCTTGATGAAAAGACCGGTACCGCAAAGGAATTCCCTTGCAGAATGGCAACAGGAGCAGAGAAGTTGGGAGATGCCGGTACCACAACCTGTATTGTTACAAAAAGGTTCCTTCAGGCAAAGCGTCTATGCTTCCACTTTACCACCGGGACACATACCGCAGAAGTAGATCTTACAAAATCTGCCATCAAGTCCCTTAAGAACAGCCTCAAGCTCACCCTTAAGCTTCATCCAACCTGGTAAAGAATCAATCTGGTAAAAAATAAAGCGGGGCGCCATCACGGCGCTCCGCTTTTCCACCTAATATTATCTAAATATCTACTTACCGTGCAAGCCGTTGAATACGGCATGTCGCAAGGTGCCTGTAGCCTCATCTTCACGGTATTCCCATCCGAATGCTCCAAGAAGGCCTTTGGCCTTGATGTAAGTAATCTTGATAGCAATGGACTCGAGGTCCTCGTAGCTGGCGTACATTCTGCCGGAAGCATCGCCCAGATAAGGAACCATGCCGGCAGCATCCCACCAACGAATATTGTATCCGGTAACATCGTGGGTAACACCCTTGTCGGTCCAGGTACCCTGGGTCAGAATCTGGTTGATCCTGTGATACTGGACAGAAGAAGGATAGATGTTGCCGTCACCATGACCATAGTAAGCGATACCGTAGTTCATCCTGTTGTAAGGAACACCCTTGCCCACAAAGATCTCAATGCTCTCTGCGCCGCCGCGGGGATTCTGGAAGGACTTGTACAACGGTGAATTGTGCCTGCTGGGCGGATCTCCCATGGAATAAGTCATTACATTGATGTAATCTACATAGTCCAGGGCTGCCTTATGATCCATGTACTTGCCGCTGTCTGATGCAGCATAGGAAATAAGGCGGTTGGGACCCAGGGTCTCACGGAGTTCCTTTACAAGGGTGGTGAAGTTAGCCGTGTCTTCTGTAGAATAGCCGTTAACATAGTCGCCATCCTTGGCGCCGTAGCCGGGATACTCCCAGTCAAGGTCAACGCCGTCAATATTGTACTCTACGCAGGCCTTAAGTATGTTCTCGCAGAAGGCTTTGCGTTTGTCGGGGTCGCGGGCCATCATAGAGAAACCATCGGCATTCTTGCCCCATCCACCTACCATAAGCAGAATCTTAAGCTTAGGGTAGTTTGTCTTGTACGATGCCAGCTTCTTGAGATAGTCTGTTTTGGCAATCTCAAGACCGGTACCGTTCTTCTTGTCCACAAAGCGGGCATGACCGTAGTTGACATGGGTGAAGTAACGGATCTCGTTTTCGTCCGGGAACTCGTCGCTGGGCGTGTATTCCGTCAGATAAACGCAGACTACCGGCGTCTGGCCCAAGCGGGCCAGGCGCTCAGCGTCCGGGTCTGTAGATCCTCCGCCACCGCCGCTTCCACCGCCGCCGCTGGAAGGATCGTTCACCTTCTGGGGCGGTGCAATCTTGAAGTCATAAGTCTTGGCACATGAGCAAACACCCATGGCAAGGCAAAGACATGCAAATATTTTAACTAAACGAAGCATCTTGAAAATGATTTACTATTCTTTAACACAACGTACGTAGCCGGCACGTGACTTATTGCTTTCCTTAAGTTTTGCAGAGCTTCCGACACGGATATCGATACCGTATCCGACTGCATTGGAAGAAGCATAGGATGTCCAGTAAAGGGCACGGTCATAGACATGAGTGAAGCCGCCTACTGAATAGTCGTCACGATAACCGCCAAGTGCGAATACAGCTGCGGGACTGCCAATTGTGAACCAGCCCTGAGTCTTGTCGGCGTCCCAGCCTTCGGCCTTGGTAAGGTCGGTGCTCATGAACGGCTTGCTGCCGTCGCGCTTGGGAACACGGTATCCGGGAGGACAAGGGTCATAGATTGTCTTCTCCTCGTTGGTCCAAAGGGTATTGTCGGGAACGGAAATCCAGTCACCGTTGTCCTGGTGGCCCAAAAGGGTAGGATCAGCGATAGCCTCTTCAAGTGTAATCCTTCCTGCAGCTACAGATGAAGCCTGACCGGCCACCTTAGCAGGAGAAGATGCCTTAAATGCTGACGGTGCAGGATAAGGATTCTTGTTACCCCACTGATAGCTGAGACCATAAGCCTCTGAAGAAGCTTCCTCGCCCTTCACTACATCGATAAGAGCACCAAGGTCACGGCTCATTGCAGGAGAGCCCCAGATATCGCCGTAACTGTCGGTGGTAATGGCAGTTCTGGGAACCCAGATATGCCAGCTCCACAGAATATTGCCTTCATCGTCAGTAGCTGCGATGAGCGCATTTCCAGGACGAAGGGTCTCGGGAGTATGCAGGATCATGTAGTCCTCTGCGAAGGAAACGGACGTCACAACACTGTGAGCCTCAACTTCCTCTGCATTGTTCCAGCTTTCCCAGACAATCTTCGCATCGGAGGCGTTCTCCAGGAAGCTTACGATGCTGTTACCTTTGACAGCCTTGAACTTATATGCACCGGGAGCGGTAATAATGTAGCAGTTTGCATTGCCCTCTTTGTCAAGGTCAAGAATGTCGTCAGAGAACGGATCGTCATAGACGTCGACATCCTCGGTAATGTCGCCCAAATCCACAACCTCTCCGCGAACGAAGTTGAACTTGTCAGAGTTCTTGTAGATTTTAACGGGTTTGCCGTTCTTCTTGAACTTAACGGTAAAGCCTTTTGCAAGTGCAGTTCCGTCAGGCAGGCAGATGCAGTTCTCGCCGGAGAGGTCTCCGGTAATGGTAAGGATAGGATTTCCCTTGTACTGGGAATAGTTCTGCTCCTTTTCCGTGAGCTTCACCTGAAGGAAATCGTAACCTACGGTCTCCTTCTTATTGGCAAAGAACTCATAAGAATCTACATCCAGAGTCTCATCGACAGTGAATGAAAGCATGCTGACGATGTTCTGGAAACGGAAAGTAGTGCCGTCGTTGTATGCAGCCATGATCTGCTTGTCGGTTCCGTTGAACTTGCTGTAGAAGAAGCAGTGCTTCAGGTTGTCCACAGCTTCGGCAGGATAGGCAGCATAAAGGTTGCTGACACAGTCAGTCCTCTTGTAAGGCTTAAGACCGTTTACCAGCAAGGTAGCAGTCTTTCCGTCGCCGCTGATATCGGCGGCGGAAAGAGTTACTACAACTTGGTCTGCGGCGTATTCACCATGCACAACGATTTTGTCACCGGCAGCCCATTCGGTTTTGCCAACTGTATTGGTTTCCGGGAGCACGAAGCTAAGGGTCAGGGAAACGGTCTCCTCTTCCGGATTGATCGGATCCACGGGATCGTCCTTATCCTTCTTGCAGGATGCCAAAGCTACGATGGCAAAGAGTATTGCGATTCTGTAAAAGTATTTCATAATCATCCTCCTTTAATCGTTTACTCGTCCCAGTTCATAGGAGCGGTGTACTCGTACCACTCAAGAATAGCACTACCGGTCTCGCAGCCAAGGTACATGTTCACGCTTGAGCCCCAGAGGACTGCAGGCATTATTGATGCACTTGAGTCGAAGCTGCAGAATTCAACACCGTTCAGCAGGAAGGTTACCTTGCAGTACTTATCGCCGCTGGGGTCGAACTTGTAAGTCATGTCAACCGGCTGGCTGATGTCGACAGAAGTATTGCTGAGTTCAGGAGAACCGCCTGAGCCCTTGTTCACGGATACTGAAGTTGCAGCAGAAGCGGCCTTGATATCGTACTTGATTTCCTCACTGTCGCTGTAGCAGAACCACAGACGTACGCGGGCGTCAGCGGTAATGTTGCTCCAGTGGAAGGTATAGGTACCGAACGGCTTGCTGCTGTTGTTCAGACGTGCATAACCAGGGAACAGAACGCCCACACCCGGCTGATATACAGGAGTATTGGTCTTATCTGACTTCCAGTTGCCCATCTCTTCATTATTGAAGATAACCCTGACAGGAGTAATCTTGTATGCCTGCTTGAGGGTAACGTTTCTCTCGACAACGAAGTCGTCGGCGGACTTGCCTACAGACTTGATGATGATGCCGGCAGAACGCATCTTGGTATCGGTATTCTCCTTAAGGGTGATATGCAGGGTTGCATTGCCCTCGTTGTCAGGATTTTCGATAGTGTACCAGTCATCGTTCTCATTATCCTTGATAGCAGTCCACTTAGCATTGGAAACAACACCCAGATCTGCGGACAGCTGGTCGTAGCCGGCCCTGATCTCGAATGAATCAGGATCGAGCAGTACACCGTCCTGGGTAATGCTTACTGTTGCCATCTTAACATCGTGACGGTCGTAAACCTCTACGGTAGCGTAGCGCATCTCGCCAGAGTTCTCCTGGGCTGTCATCACTACATCGCCCTCCCCTTCTCCGGAAGCACCTTCAGTGATGGAAATCCAGTCGCCTTCAGTGATAGCGGCAGTCCATTTCTGGTTGGAACTGACGTGGAACTTAAGTTCGCCGCCGGCCTTCTCTATTTCCAGATTCTGCTCATCTTCTGCCACGGTAAGGAATGCGATACCCTTCTGATTGATGGTTACGCGTTTACCAAGCCAGAAATCGCTGCGGATTTCTATGATGTCCGTACGGTCGTCCAGCTCTGTATTGTCGTAGTACTGGACTCTGACAGAGGTTTTGTTACCCTGTCCGTAGCGGACCGCCTCGGGATCGGAGCCCTGACCGGCCTCAGTTTCGATAATACACCAGTCAGGATGTGCGCTGGTGATTGTCCAGGGGTCGGTAGAGGTAACGACAATAGTGAAGGGCTTGGCCGATACGGCGTCCAAGTCGTAGCTGTCGTTCACGCGGTAGCGGAGTTCGACAGTCTTGATCTCCTCTTTGTCGTCCTTATCCCGGCAGCCCCACAGCCCCGGAATCAGGGCTGCAGCTGCAAGAATTATGTAAATTAACCTTTTCATAAGTTGTCCGGGTTATTATTATTCCTCTGAATGAACGGTAATGTCGCAGGACTTGATGATATACCAGGTATCATCGGAAGTAGAATTGTAGAAGCCAAACCAGTAAACACCTTCTGCAGAAGCATCATCGGCATACGGTGAGCGGCCCTTCATGGTAGTGTTGATCGCACCATTGTACCAGAAGTTAATCTCGTGCAGCCATACATTGGTGTAGCCTTCATCCAGAACCAGGTTAGGAAGAACCTCGAAACGATACTCTGTCATGGCGTTAAGAGCAGCCTTGTCAATACCGGTGAACTTGGCGTTGTTGTAGGTGGATTTACCTGCATTAGGCAGGGTACCATCCTGCCGGATACGCAGGTTGCCTCCAAGTGAGCACTGGTTGTAGATATTGCAGTCTGCGATAGGATTCGTAACCACCCAAAGCTCTCCTTTGTCACCAAAATTAACGTCTCCCATCTTGAGGGTCAGAGTAATGAACCTGTACTTGTCCAAAGTGGTCACCCTTGTCTTGGCACCGCACTTAATCTTGATGGAACCGTCCTCAAGAATATCGTAGTTACCTTCGAACTTGAAGTTGACAGCCTGGGTAACCTCAAGTTCTGACCTGATGTCGCCGTAAGCGGATGAAACAGGAAGCAGGGTTACAGTTGCCTTTCTGGGAGCAAACTTGTTGTTGAAGGTTGCGGTAACCTTGATCTTGCCGTCGTCAGTCTTCACTGCGGTAAGCCATTCCTCGCTGGACTCTACCTTCCAGTCGATGGAAGCATCAACGTCAAGGATGAGCTCGCCGTTGCCGTCACGGGCAACCTCCGGATTATCGATGGGCAGAATGTCAAGAGATACACCCTTCTGGGTAACCTCGAAGGTTTCGGTATCCTCACCTGCCACTACGGTTACGATGGCCTTTCTTACGATGGAAACGTTCTCAGTTGCAGTTGCTTCCAGTGTAATGACACTGCCGTCACCGACACCTGAGTTCTCGCTGAGAGTGAGCCACTGCTCGCTTGAGCGGGCCTCCCATGCAACGTTGGTCTCAATAGTGAAAGGAAGGCTGCCGCCGGCTGAAGCGAAGTTATCGGTAACCGGCTGAACATAGAGTTTGCCAAGTTTGTTCTGGGTGATGGTTACAGAGTAGGTCTTTTCTGTCTTCTCACCCACGAGGGTTAGTGTAACGCTGCGGTCTTCGTATGTGGTATTTTCTACGGCCGTAATTGTTACGTCAACGTTAAGGCCGGAGATGGAGCTTGATGCCGGCGTTACTGCAAGCCACTCTGCGTTGTCTGAACGGGTAATGGTCCAAGGGGTGTTGGATGCAACCTTGAATGAGACAGGCTGTGGATTCGTAGCCGATATCGTGTATGCTTCCAGAACGTCGCTTTCCATGCGGATGGAAGCGGCCTCTTTCTCGGGAGTCATCTGCGTGTCAATCTTAAGCTCCTGGCAAGCTGCAAAGCTGATCAGGAATGACAGGCATGCTACGGTTTTGAATATTGTTTTCATATAGCTTTTTGTTTTTTCAGATTTAACTGCTACCATCCGGTATTTTGAGGATTAAGGTTTGTGTTCACATAGAGCTCTGACTGAGGGATCGGGTACAAGTACATCTTGTCTGCCCAGGTCCTGCGCTCAACTGTCATCTTGCTGTATTCCAGTTTGTTGCCAACCTTTGCAATGTGTACGCCGTCCACCTGTGTCTGGGTGTTGGGGCCGATCTTCCAACGGCGAACATCCCAGAAACGATGGTCCTCAAATGCGAACTCTACCCTCCATTCACGCCTTACGGCCTCCTGGAAGTCGGAGTAGCTTGTTGCCGTTACATCAGGCATGCTGGCGTTAGCCCTAACCTGATTGATGGCGGCAGCCGCACTAAGGTGAAGTGTTCCGTCGGTCTGATCAGGGCTTCCGAAGTACTCGTTAGCAGCCTCGGCGTAAGCCAGAAGAGCCTCTGCATAACGGAATACTACCCAATGATGCTTGGCCTTTACAGTAGCCTCTGAAACAAAACTTACATCCTCTTCAATATACTTGCGAAGATAGTAGCCGGTAACGGTGCCAAGGTCTGCGCGGGTAGGAGAATAGTCTGCTCCGCCCTCGAAGGTCTCAATCTTGGTACCCTTGAAAGCCATACCGTTTGCAAGGATAGTGCTTGCGAATCGAGGGTCACGACCCTCGTAAGGATTATTGGGGTCAAATTCAGGATCCGCACAAATCCAGCCGTTTGCAGTAAGCGTTACGTCGTAACCGTCCTTGGTCTGGAACGCATCTACAAGGTTCTGGGTAGGATAGGTACCTGACATATAAGTACGTTTTCCTTCTGTGAAGCGTACGGGGAAGTTGTACTGCTCGAAGCTGTAGTCCTCTGAACGCATGATAAGGAAAATGTTCTCAGGAGATTCAATGTTGTTCACCTTCTTTCCGGGATCAAGGCTGTAAAGGCCTGATTCGATGAGATCCTGGGCGGCAACAGCGGCCTTAAGCCATTTGCTCTTGTCGTTTGAAGGGTTGAACAGCGGGCTGGCTGCATAGAGCAGGGCCTTTGCCTTGAGGGCCATTGCGAAGCCCTTGGTAAGGCGGCCGTACTCGTTGTCAAGCATTCCGTTGTAAGTAACAGGAAGGTTGGCAATGCAGTCGTCGCACTCTGAAACTATGAAAGAAATAACATCGGCGAAGGGGGTCTTCTCTATGCTGTTTGCTTCCTCGATGGAGAGCATTTTCAAAGGCATGGGGATGTCTCCGTAACGACGTGCAAGATCAAAGAGGAAGTATGCGCGCAGCGCACGTGCCTGGAACGGATAATACTTCATACGTTCCATCTCAAGATCGTATTTGCCGTCGTACTGGTAAATGCTCAGGTCTATGGTTTCATAGGACTCAAGGAACTCGTTGGCACTGCGGATGCCGTTGTAAAGGCTCCACTTGGTGTCAAGTGTAGAAAGAGCTGACCAGTTGCCGTTGTTGAAGTTCTGAACGCTGGCCTCGGGATCGCCGAATTCGGCGTCGTCAGAGCCGCATTCACGCATCGCATCGCCCACATCAACAATACTCTTGTTGGGCATGTAACCATAAATATTAGTCATCATGCTCTTTATATTGCTGAAGGTGGCGTACATGTCTTCACGCTTATAGAGTCCGGAGGTCTCGTCGAAATCCAGGTAGTTGCATCCTGAAAGCATCAGGACGGTCGATAAAATGTAAAATAACTTTTTCATATCGTTTCCCGGTTTAGAAGTTGAACTTGACACCGGCCCAGAAGACACGGGTACTGGGGTAATATGCGCCTAACTGCTCAGGATCAGCAAAATGAATGTTGTCAAGGCTGAACAGGTTGGTTGCGTTAAGGGTAACGGTAGCGTCGCAAATCTTCAGCAGGTTCTTGCCAAGGGTGTAGGAAACACCAACATTGCGGAGCTTGATGAAGGAGCCGTCACGATACCAAAGGGAGTTTGCACGGTAGTTGTTGCTGTTCTCCAGGGTGGTCAGACGAGGCATGGTAGCCTTGTCGGCGTTCTCGGGAGTCCATGGGATTTCACGCGCAAGGAAGGTCTTGGAGATTGTTCCGTTGCTTACTAGAGGCTGGTACAGCGGGGAATCGAGCAGGCTGACGGTAACGCCGGTAGCGCCCTGGAAGTCTGCAAATACCTTGAAGCCATTCCACTCTGCATGCAGGCCGAAGCCGAAGCTGAACAGAGGTGTGGTGGAACCGAACATCTTTACAACGTCCTGCTTGTCAATGACACCGTCACCGTTCTGGTCGCGGTACTTGAGGTCACCGGGCCTTACGTCGCTGAAGGTCTGCTTAGGGCTGTTGTTGATCTCGACCTGGTTCTGGAAGATGCCTATAACCTCGAGTCCATAGCGCTGGCCGACCTTGTTACCCTTATGATAGAGGTAATCGTAAGCCTGATATGCCTGACCGTCGTTAACGACTTCGCTGAAAAGCCAGCCGCCGTTGCCGTAAACGCCATAGGAAACATTGCCTATCTTGTCGTCCCAGGTGATGCTGAAATCAGCACCCTTGTACTTCTCTTCCCCGAGGCTCTGCTCGCTTACGCCGATACCGATGACACCGGAGATGTTGGAAGGTTCGATAAGAATGTTCTTACGATGCTCGTAGAAGCCTTCCAAGTTAACTGCAAGGCGATTCTTGAAGAACTTGGCATCTACGCCCAAGCTTGCCTTCTTGGAAAGTTCAGGAGCAAGTGTAAGGGCTGCGAGGTCTCCTTCAGCCTTACCTGAAGAGGAACTACCCTCTACAAAGTAGAAGCTGTGGCCGTTGCTGCTGCCGTAACCCTGGCGATAGAGCTCATGCTCCATGTCGAAGTCGGCGCCGGAAAGGCCGGCGGAACCGTAAACCTTAACGTAAGGTTCCTTGCTTACGATGGCGGCCAGGTTAAGGGCGGGATAGAATTTAAACCTGTCGCCCTTGGGCAGATATGCAGTACCGGAACAGTTGAGTACAAGGTCTGCGAAGAACCTGTTGTCGTAGTTCCAGCTTACTGAGCCAAGGAATTCCTGGGTCTTTGTAGAAGCATTACGCTCATTCTCTACATAAGAACGCTGGCGGTATGCCAGATGAGCGTCAATATGATGCTTGTCGAAGTTGCCGGCCCAGTTGATGCGGCCCTGAACCTCGAAGCGCATGAGCAGGCTATTGAACCAGTGGTCGAAGGATACGTTCTTGGAGTTGTTGCCGTAATACTTCTGCTCTGTGCGGATCATTGTATTGACTCCGTTCATATATACACGGCCGACAAGCTCGGAGTACCGGTACTCCTTGGAAGAGACCTCGGTCATCTTACCAAGATAGTCGAATGCTATGCTGGCATCGGCTGACAGGCCCTGGAGTACGGAATTAAGATCCTGACGCAAAACCATGTTCGCAAGAACCTTGGTCTGTGAGTACTGGTGATTACCAGTCTCGTTCATAATAGCCACAGGGTTGTTGGCACCGTAGATTGAAGAACCGCCGTAGGTACCGTCTTCCTGTTTGATAGGGAAGGCTGCAGCAGGCAGGTAGTAAAGGATATTTTCAATTCTGGTGCTCCAGTTAGGAGTATTGAACTCTGAAAGGCGGGCCATTACGCCCAGTTTCATGGATGTGGTCTCAGTAAGGTTAACGTCCACATTGGCACGGAGACCAAGGCGGTTGTCGTAAACCTTTGCATTGTAGCGGTCGTCTGCAGTAGGCTTTACGTAAAGGGCATCGTCCTTCATGTAGTCGATGGCTGCAAAGTAACGGAAGTTGCGGTTACCGCCGTTGAAGGTGAACTGAGCACGATGGTTGTCACCGTGGCTGCGGTATACCTGGTCCCACCAGTTTACGTTAGGATAAGCGTAGGGATAACCACCGGTGTAAAGGGCGTAGAGCTCGTTCTGGGTGTACTTGGCTGCCAGACCGTCAAGTTCGCGGGCCTGGTTCATGAAGTAACCGTAAGTGTAAGCGTCTGCGAACTCAGGAGCACGGAACATCTTGGCCATACCGTACTGGTATTTAGCGGTGACCTTAAGAGGAGTTGCCTTACCGCGCTTGGTGGTAATGAGAACTACTCCGTTGCCGCCGCGAACGCCGTACAGCGCTGCAGAAGCCGCATCCTTAAGTATCTGAACAGACTCTATCTCTACACCTGTGACGTCTGAAATGTCACGAGGGAAGCCGTCGATGACAATCAGAGGGCTGTGGCCGTGAAGCCTGAGCTTAGACTGATTCTCTTCGCTTCTGCCGGTTCCCTGTTTTACAAGGAGGCCGGAGAACTGGCCGTAAAGGGCTTTAGCGATATCCACTTCCGGGCTCTTGTCAAAAACGTCGGCGTTCTTGACAGCATTCTGGGCAGCACGAATCCGGAAAGGATTGCTAATCACTATGGAGTCCATCTGCGACAGGCCTGTCTCTTCCTGGGCGGAAGCGAAAGAGCCAATGAAGAGCAGAGGAACAATTATGTATGCGTATAATCTTTTCATCTTCGGGTACAATTATTAGTTTACCAACCCGGATTCTGAGTCATTCCGTAACCCTTGTTGATCTCAACTGTGGGGATAGGGCTAAGGTACCACTTGGTATCCCAGTTTGTCCACCAGCTGCGGGACGGGAATGAAGCTCTTACTTTGAATTTGAACGTAGTGGCTTCGCTATCCTTGTTTCCTATTGAAGAAAGTGCGGAAAGCGGGGTTGTGAAGGCTTCGGTAAGGCCCCAGCGGACCATATCGAACCAACGTACCTCTTCGAAGCCGAACTCGCAGTCACGCTCGCGGATAAGTGCCTTGCGGAACTCTTCCTTGGACAGGCCTTCGGGCAGAGGGCAAAGTCCTACGCGGGCACGTACAGCGTTAACCCAGCCGTATGCCTTCTCTGAAGGGGCGCCGTCATACTCGTTGTAAGCCTCTGCTGCGTTGAGCAGAACCTCAGGGAGACGCATCATGCACCAGTGAGGAGGAAGGTTACGGTCAGTGCTCTGCTGAAGGATGTACTTCATCTGCAAGAAGCCGGGGCAGTTCTGCTGACGATAACGGTGGTTGTCGTAAGCACGGCCTACGGTACCGTCTCTCCAGATATCACCGGGAACGGCTACGTTTTCGTACAGACGGGGGTCACGAGTCTCCATGAAGCTCTGGCCGCCTACGATAAGAGTACCTGCAGGATCCATCTTGAAGAAAGGCTCCCTGTCAGGATTCTCCCAGTCGAAGTCTGCGGGGAATTCAGTTCCGTCAGCCCAGCCGAACTTGTTCACGTAATCAAGAGGACAGCCGTTACCATAGTTACCGGCATCCTTGATCATGCTGTCGTGATAGTCCTTTTTGTTGCTCTTGCGGATAGAGATGATGCACTCTGTTGTTCCGCGGTTGAAATATCCTTTACGATAGGCAAGACGATATGCACGGGGGTTGATAACACCGGTGCCGTCGGGTTCTGCCTGAATCATCTGGTAGTAACCGTTGCCAATGAGCTGTGCCATAAATTCGTCAGCAGCATCCTTTGCCCTCTTCCAACGGTTGGCGTCGTAGTTGGTATAGCAAACATATTCGTCTGCATCTGACCTCCAGAGAGTGTTGGAGTTGAAGGTGGGGCTTGCAGCGAAGCAGAGCACGCGAAGCTTAAGACCAAGGGCGGCAGCCTTTGTCATACGGCCGTCATCAGTTGCACTGGTGTACCAGGGCAGGTCCGGAGCAGCTTCGTCACAAAGCTTGACAATGTAATCTACGGTCTCTGCGAATGTAGCACGGGGATACTCCATGGTTTCATCAGCCCTTACGGCATGATCCAGAAGCGGAACACCGCCCACATAGCGGAGCATATTTGAATAAGCGACTGCGATACACATCTTGGCCTCTGCCTTCTTCTGTGCTACAGCTGCGGCAGGAGCATTGGGGATACGGTCTGCGTTCTCAAGGAACAGCCAGCCGTAACGGATTGCGTAATAGTCGCGGTCGTCGGAGGTACTGCCAAAGTTGTAGGCCATATACTTGCGCATGCTTGTACTTGCGCTGAGCGCTCCGTTATAATAAAGGAGGTTAGGGCCGTCACTGTCGGTAACCTTGTTGCTGATATACTGGTCTGTAAGGGCCTCCAGCTGGTCATTACCCATCCTGTTGTCATAGTCACAGGCTATGCCGTAAGGAAGGTAATAATATGCCTGTGCAAGAACCTTGTCTGCATCCTTAAGAGTTGCGAACAGGGTATCTACAGTGGCACCGGATGTCTCCGGGGCCTTGCTAAGGCCGGCATCGCCAAGCTTAAGGCTTTCGCAAGCAATCAGTGCTCCTGCACCCAGCAGGACTGACATAAATCTTACAATGTATTTTTTCATAGCTTGCCGGGATTAGAAGTTGATATTAACTGACATGTTGTAGGTCTTGACCAGCGGGTATTCACCCTTTGAACTGCTGGACTTGGCCTCCGGGTCCTGAAGCTTCATCTTAGAGAAGGTGAGCAGGTTGTAACCGGTGAACATAAGACCAAGACTGCTGATTCCAAGCTTCTGCAGGAACTTGCCGCCTGTCCAGGTATATCCGAAGCTTGCGCTCTTGAGTCGGATGTAAGAAGCATCCACCGTCCAAAGGGTGGAGTCTTTTGCGTTCCACTTGTAGTTGGTCTTTGTCATACGAGGCAGGGTTCCGTTTGTACGGGGTTCCGTCCATTCGCAGTTTTCAGGCAGCCAGCACTTCTCTGCGAACATCCTGAGCAGTCCGCGGTGACCGGTGTTGGTGAAAGGAACGCGGTAGTCCTCGTTGTAAACACGGCAGACATTGGTTGCGGCAATCCAGTTCAGGTTAAGGCTGAAGCCCTTGTAACCGAACTTCCAGTTGGAACCGAACAGGAACTCGGGTCTGTTGGGGTAACCGTCGATCATCTGGTCGTCATCGTCAATTATACCATCGCCGTTAAGGTCCTTGTACATTGCATCACCGGGCTTTACGGTTCCGTTAGGCTGAGGGAGCTCCGGCCTTACGCGATATACGCCGTTTTCGTCGGTGTAGAAGTCACTGTACTGATAGAGGCGCTCGAACTGGAACAGGCTGTAGCGTCCGGTAGAACCGCCCGTACGGCGCTGATATTCGTAGTTGGGTTCAACCTCGTCCATGTAAATGATCTTGTTGCGGGCAAAGGTTACGTTTGCGTTGATATCGTAACGGAAGGCGCCGATATTGTCACGCCAGCCAAGCTCAATCTCGTAACCCTTGTTGTCAACCTTACCAAGGTTCATGTTAGGAAGGCTGGTAGCAATGATTGAAGGAAGGGTGTTCGGAGAGATGAGGATACCGGTACGATGCTCTTTGAACAAGTCGATATTGAGGCGCAGCCTGCTCTTGAACATTTCAAGGTCCAAACCTATGTTGGATTTGGTTGAAGTCTCCCATGTAACTCCGGGGTTGCCGGGAGTACCAAGGCTGTAACGGGGAACGCCGCCGGAATCAGAGGTACCGAACGGATAGGTGCCGGCCTCTGTCCAGATTCCTTCCATATACATGAATCGGGACGATGTTCCAAGGTCGTTACCAACCTTACCGATGGATGCACGCAGTTTCAGGAAGTCGATGAAGCCAAGCTTCTTGATGAACTTCTCTTCTGATGCTACCCAACCGAGTGAGATTGAAGGGAAGAAACCGTAACGCTTCTTACCGGGAGCGAAGTTCTCTGATCCGTTGTAACCTGCGCTGACGTCAACCATGTATTTGTCGTCGTATGCATAAGTTGCACGGCCTACCCAACCGACATAGCCACGGGGCAGCCAGTCGTATGAGTCAGGATAGTAGTTACGGGACTGGTTGTAAAGCAACAAACCGCTGACGGCATGCTTGCCACCAAACTTGTGCTTGTAGTCCAAACGGGCCTCAAGGTACCAATCCTTATCGTTGTCGGTAGATTCGTCGTAAGAAAGCGGATAGTTGCTGCCTGACATTACAAACAGATAAGTCTTGTCAAAGTCAGGGTCTGTCATATCAAGACCGGAGCCGTCCTTCCAGGACTTGTACTCAATGGTCTGCTTCATTGCACCGCTACCTTTGTGCTTCTTGGTGATGTACATATCGGTACCGAAGCTACCCTTGATGCTGGCGCTGAGGCCGTCCAGCAGGAAGTCGAGGCGCTGGGTAATGGTCATGTCGGTGCTCAGCGAAGTCTTGTACTTCTGCTGATAACCGTAGCCGTACCAATACTCGAAACCGTTCCAACGGGTAAGACCGTCAGGAACTGCGTTCTCTGATACCTGAGTGATAGGGAAACCGTTTACGATACCAGGGCTGGAGAATGCCTGTGACCACAGCATGGTACGCATCCAGATGTTGTCAGCATTGTAAATAGGCTCCTGGGTATTACCAATCACACCGCTGATGTTGAACTTCATATCGGTTGTGCCGGTGAGCTTGAAGTCCAGGTTTGCACGGTAGTTATAACGGTCGTAGGAGAAGTTGTTGTCGTAGTTCAGTCCGGGCATCTTCTTGAGCAGACCGTTCTGGAACATGTAACCGAGGGATACAAAGTAGCGAACCTTGTCTGAACCGCCGGAGATGTTGATGTTGTTCTTGGTCTGAAGGAAGGCCTTGCGGAACATGAGCGAGCTCCAGTCCAGGTTAGGGAACATAAGGGGATCGGAGTGGGTGCGGTAAGCCTCGATGGCCTCTTTGGTAAAGTAAGCACCGGGATCCGGGTTGTCATCGTTCCACTGGAATACGTTGTAGTACTTGGCATACTCGTAGCTGCTTGCCTGCTTGATGAAGGACAGCGGAACCTGCACACCGGTAATTGAACTTACAGAAATCTTGGGTTTACCTGCATCACCGCGCTTGGTGGTAACGATGATTACACCGTTTGCACCACGCACACCGAATACTGCGGTAGAAGCAGCATCCTTAAGGATGGACAGGCTCTCGATTTCGTTAGGGTCAACAGTGTTCAGGGAACGCTCTACACCATCTACAAGGATGAGAGGGGTAGATGCACCGTCGCTGAGCGAGCTCACACCACGAATGTAAATCTCTGCATAGTCTTCACCAGGCTGACCACTGAGCTGAACGGTGGTCACACCGGGCATCTGGCCTGCAAGGACGTTGGTTACGTCTGCTACAGGAGCCTTGACCAATGCTTTTGAGTCTATGGTCGTAAGCGCACCGGTAACCGTAGCCTTGGTCTGAGTACCATAAGCAACGACCACGGTAGCCTCGATGGACTCTGAATCCTCCAAAAGGACGATAGTCAGATCCCTCTGCTTGCCGACCTTGACTTCCTGAGTGATATAGCCAATGGCTGATACCTCCAGGACTGTGGACTCGCCGGGAACGGTAAATGAGAACTTACCATCTATGTCGGCGGCCGCACCGGTTGTCGTGCCCTTTACAAGCACACTGGCGCCGATGACCGGAAGGCCATCGTTGTCCATGACGGTTCCCTTGATGGAAATGCCTCGGCTCTGTGCGAACAGACCCGAGCACAATCCCATGAACAGGAGACCTGCAACAACCAGTCTTGTCAATTGGACTGTTTTGTGTTTCATAGAGTTAGTTGTTGTTATTAATTGTATTATTACTCATCCATTACAGTTGATTTCCCGTAAACGGCGCTGACCAGAGCCTTTAGCAGGGACTGCTGATCGTCGTCGTGGCGATACTCCCAGAACATAGCGCCAAGGAGTTTCTTTTCTACAACGTACTGGCCCTTGCAGGTGACTGATTCGGGATCGTCATAGGAAAGAAGGTTGCGGCCCATGTTATCCGTAAGGAAAGGAACCTTTGCAACATCGTCCCAGGCACGGTTGTTCTTGCCTGTTACGTCCAGACTTCTCTTCTTGTACCAGTTGTTGTGAAGGATGTCGTACATCTCGTTGTAGTTGACCTCGTAGTTGTAAACCTTGTTGGCCTCGGAAGGGTTTTTCTCTGCCTTTCCGTAGAAAGGAACACCAAGGTTCATCCTGTTAAGAGGGATACCTGCGGCAAGATGGAGCTCGATACTTTCGTCGCAGCTGCGGTGGTTGAACTTTGCAGAGCGATAGAGCGGAGAATTGTGGCCGTTGGGAGCCGCACCCATATCATAGGTCATTACGTTTACATAGTCGATGTACTGGATGGCAATGGGCCAGTCCACGTACTTTGCACTTGAAGATGATGCAAACGAGATAATCTTTGATGTGCCAAGGGTTTCACGCAGCTCTTTCAGTACAAGGTTGAAGTTGCCCTTGTCCGCTGCGGATGCTCCTGTACCTTCTGCAGAGTATGTAGGATACTCCCAGTCGATGTCCACGCCGTCCAGGCCGTACTCGTCCAGAAGGCTCTTTACAGACTTGCAGAACTCAGTACGTTTGTCGGCGTCGCGGGCCATCATGGAGAAGCCGTCGGCCTTTATTCCCCAACCGCCGATCATAAGCATGACCTTAAGTTTGGGATTGACGCTCTTAAGAGAGATAACCTGCTTCATGAGGCTGGTGCCGGAAATGACGATACCACCGTCTCCGGTTGAAGGATTCTTGAAGCGGCCATGCGCATAGTTGATGTGAGTAAGAAGGGTCACATCAGGCAGATCGCTTGAATTTTCTGTGTAATAAGCCAGGATGACCGGGGTCTGTCCGATATCTGTGCAGAGGGTTCCGGGGGTAGTGCCTCCACCACCGCCGGAACCGCCGCCTTCGTCGTCATCCGGTATTACTTCATCTACCGGCTTGGGCGCAGGAATTGAGAATTCCGCGCTCTTGCTACAAGCCGCAAAACCTAGTGCCAAAAGCAGACAGGTTGACAAGATTGTAATAGACCTACTAACCATAAGTATTAACTAAATAACAGTTTTGACGCAATTAGAGTATTTGACGGTACAAATGTATCGTTTTAGATTTTTAGCGCTGGTAATTTTTGCGTATTTCTACACACAAAATGCGCAAAAATTAAAAACGATTTAGCTAAAGAGTACCTCCCATGAGGCGGGCGATAATCTGACTAATCTCAGAATTCTCGTGTACGCCCATGAAAGCTTCGCAGTGAGGACCGTATGCAAAGACGGGAACGACGATACCGTTATGGCCCTTCGTAGAGAAGTGAACCTTAACGTATCTTTCTTCAAGACTACCCTTTATAAGGGTAAGTCCGCCGGTGGCGTGGTCGGCGGTAACAACCACAAGGGTATGTCCGTCTTTCTCTGCCCACTCAAGTACGTCACCGATTATTTTGTCGAACTCGAAGAACTCCTCTGCCATGTAGCCGACCTTCTGCCTGTGGCACCAGTCGTCAATCTGGGAGCCCTCGATCATAAGGAAGAAGCCCTTCTCATTGTCCAGGACCTCTATTGCCTTCTTTGCACATTCGCGCAGAACGGGACCGCGGTCAAGAACGGGGTCCATGTCAAGCGGGGCGAAGAGGCCCAGAACCGGAGCCTTCTTCACATTCTTGATGCCGTCCAGGTCTTCTACGAAGTTGTAACCCAGGGCCTTCATCTCCTTGATAAGGTCACGGCCGTCTTCGCGGTTCTCCCAGAACTTGCGGCCGCCGCCGGTGATGAAGTCCACACCGCTGCCTACGTACTGGCGGGCGATGTCGGCCTCTTCATGCCTGTCGGGGCTATGGCATACGAAGTCTGCCGGAGTTGCATCGTTGATGCGGCAAGATACTGCCACACCGGTCTTCTTGCCCATTTCCTGGGCCAGATGCAGAAGGCTCTTCATAGGCTGCTGGTCAGCATCGATGCCGATATAGCCATAATTGGTCTTCTGGCCGCATGAGAGGGCGGTTCCACCGGCGCAAGAGTCGGTAATGAGCTTGTTCTTGCAATAAGTACGGGAATAGCCGACAACCTTGAAGTTGTCCATGTTAAGGTGACCGCCGTTAAGCACCCAACCGGTACTTACCTGCTCTACACCCATACCGTCGCCAATCAGGAAAATCACGTTTTTGATTTCACCGACAGGCACCTGGTTCACGGTGACGGTGGCATAAGGAGTCTCTACGGAATACTTATCGTCGTCGCGGAACTGATCGTTGGCATATTTGGACAGGTCGCGGCCCTGATCCTCTTGTGCAAAGGCACATATAGCCTGGCTCAAAGCCAGTGCAATAATGAACAAGCGTTTCATATCTTATTTGGTAAAGAGTTCAAAGTGTACGTTCCGGGCATCTGTGGTGCAGGTTACGGTCTTGGACTGGCCCGGAGCTAGAGCAAAGAAGTTGTCACTCCATACGGCCGGTACCACAAGATTGCCGTCGGCATCAAGCGCCTTGATAATATTCATGTAAGAAACAACATCAGACTTGTTGGTGAGGGTGATCTTATTGCCCTCGACGGTCATCTGAACATCGGCAGGGGCCTGTTTGAAGACATAGCCAAGGTCTGCATACTCTGTGATAGGAGTATAGTACCAGTTTGCCTTCTTCCAGTTATATTTATTCAGAGTGGCGGGGATGCAGTAGAAGTTGTCTGCAACCGGGGTGCCGTCCTCCTTGGTAAGAGTCAAAGCAACAAAGACGGCCTTTCCGTCAAACTTGGATAAGTTAAAGACGGACACAACTTCACGATACTCTACGGTTATGCGCTTCTTGTCCTCTTTCAGGAGTTTAGACGAATCATCATAAACCTTCATTCGGGCTACTAACTTCTCAGCTTTTGCCGTTTCATTAACTGCATAAACTCTCCTGTCGGCATAGTCGTAGAGTAACTGAAGTGGCTCACAGGCCTTCTTTGTGCCGTAGTATGCTGCTGTTGGTACACCGTACCAATCGTAAAGTTGCCAATAAAGTGACGGCCATGCGGAATTAAGCATCCACTGGACGATGCCGGTTGCCTTGGGCACGCGAACGCGGAAGGACTCGAACATAGCCCTTGTGCCCTCATAATCAACGGCATGGCTCTTAAGAACGAAGTCCTCAAGACTTGTAGCCGGGCCATACTGTCCCTCGATGGCGGCCTTCAGGAAGTCCAGATTGTTCATGCACGACTTGGATGCGGTGCAATGATAGAACCATGCGTCTGAAAGCGGCCAAAGCTCGGCTGCAGGTATCATTCGCTTAAGCGATTCAAGCTGGGGCAGATTTGCGCCGATTCCGGTTTCAGTATTGAAGCCGAAGGCTCCGCCGCAGTCCCTGTCAATATACCAGTAATCAGGGGCAACAAAGTCATAGGGACCTTCCATCTTGGAGCCTGACCAGCCACTGACGTCGCTGCACTGGCTCTTTGCGGAATTTACGTAAGGACGATAGTCCTGCTGGGCGTATATTTCAAGATAGCGGGGTTCAAGACGCGGATTGGGGATACGGTCGCTGCCGGTCATCCATGCTATCACGGCCGGATGGTTGTGAAGGCGGATAACCTGGTCGCGGAAGTACTTGACTGCCATATCCTCTGACTCCGGAGTGTTGATGCAGCCGAAGCCCTTAACCTCAGGCAGGCCGCAATAGTCTTCCCATTCCCACTGGCAGCTGAAGCCAACCAGGGCCATAAGGCCTTCACGGTCACAGAGGTCGTATACAGTGTCGTCCTTACCCCAAATATTCTCAAACCTGATAAGGTTCAGGTTCATATCCTTTACATAGGCCACCTGGCGAGCGATTGATTCAGGAGTATCCTGAAGGAAGATGTCGTCCGTCCAACCGGCGCCCTTAATAAGAATATCCTTTCCGTTAAGGGTAAACTGGCGGTAATGGTCCCCTACCAGACGGCTTTCGATCTTGCGAACGCCAAAGGTGGTTTCCTTCTTATCTGAAACACTTCCATCCACAAGAATTGTGGTTGCAAGGTTGTAGAGTTCAGGTTTGCCAAGATCGTGGCTCCACCAAACGCGGGGCTTGTCGATGTGCAGTTTGGCAAGCTGGGCCGGTGTAAGGGCAAGGGTCGTTGTCTGACCGGGGGCCAGTTCAAACTTAACCTTCCCCTCCCCTGCATCCTGCAGATTCAGAACGATGTCGCCATTTACCTGCCTGTCTTCCAGGTTTTTAAGGGTCACGCGAACCTCAAGATCAGCCTTAGCCAGGGACGGTACATCCAGGTTGGGGATAACATACACATCCTCAATGGATACGGCACCCGTAATGTGAAGGTTGACGGGACGGACTATACCCATGCTCTCATCCAGCGGACGGGGGTTCCAGTCCACGAAGCCGATGTTCAGGTCTCCCTTCTGAGCCCTGGTGGTGCGAACCTCAAGCTTGTTCTTTTTCTTAAGCAGTGAAGTTATGTCGTACGTCCTGCGGATAAACACACCCGCAGTGGTGTCTGACGATGCTATCTGCTTGCCATTGACAAAGATATCGGCATAAAAACCTATGCCGTCGAACACCAGCTGGCAGTGCTGGCCGGCCTGGGGCTGAAGCTCGAACTGGCTTGTCCAGGACCACGGGCTGTCGAAGATCTTCTTATCTACGGAAGCATATTTCTTGCCTTCCAACAGGCCTTCTCCAAAGAAGCCGGCCTGGTTCAGAGCACCTGCAACGGTAGCCGGAACCTCGGTAACGCATTTTTCCTTTCCGCCTACACGTTTTAGCTGCCAGTTATCCTTAAGGGCTATCTGTGAGCCCGATTCGGGAGCCTGGCCATAGCAGTTGAGGCCTATAACTGCCATCATAAGGACCAATAACTTTCTCATGATAATTCTATATTAGGGATGCCCCCACTACGGGAATGTCACTATCCGTAAAAATATCAATCTTAAGCCTTTCCAGGGTCTTCCTGTAAGGGAAATGCTCTGAAAGGTAATTCTCCATTGACTGGCAGAACAGCGGATAGTTGTTGGCTATACCGCCGCCAAAAGCCACAACGGCAGGATCATAAGCATAAAGCACAGCACAGACAAGGGTGCCCAGATGCTTGCCGAATTCGTCGAAGAGCAGCAGGGCGTCATGGTCACCCTCTTTGGCGGCCTTGGATGCCTCTTTGCTGTCCCAACCACTGCCTGTAAAGAACTTCTTGCTGCAGTAGTCTTCAAGGATAGAATCCTTGTATGGCAGGCAGCCAAGCTCTCCGGCGCCACAGTTCTGTCCGCAGAACAGGCGGCCGTTCTCTATGATACCAATGCCCACTCCGGTGCCAAGAGTTACGGCAACCAGGGATTTGGGTTTATCATTGGCCGGGAACTTTCCGTAAATGCCCATGGCATAGCAATTGGCGTCGTTGTTGACGGCAACCGGCACTTTGAACACGTCCTCCAGATACTCCTTCAGGGGAACTTCCTTCCAGGAAGGAATATTCTGGGTATCATAGACTATTCCCCTGTCCACATCCACAACGGACGGGACACCTATACCAATCTTTTCTGTATCCTTTGTAAAAATGCGGCGAATATTGGACACCATGTACTCCATGGTCTGCTCCAGAGTTGCCCCTGGGGCGAATGACGGCACGGAAAATACTTGCTTCAACTGCCCATCCCGCACCTGTCCAAAGCTCAAGTTGGTACCTCCAATGTCAATTCCTATTGTCATAATTGTGTATGTTTTTTCGCAAAAATATCAAATAAGAAAAAAACCTGTGTAAATTTTTGCGTATTTGATGGTACAATTTGCGTAAAATTTTTTAACGTTTTAATTTTTTTAGCCATATTTGCATGGGAAATCAGAAATTATTGATTATTAGCATGATGCGTATTTTTCACCTATTATTATCGTGCGCGCTGTGCGTCGCGTGCGCGAGCCCGTGCAAAATAGTATGGACAGAGGGCCAGCCGGACAGCAAAAACAAGAAGGCTACCCATAAGATGGAAATTATTAATGCTCCCAAAGGCACGGACTGGACTATCTGGTTCAGCCAGTTCCGCACACCCGTTAAAATGGAGGATGGCTCCCCCGCCGACATCCTTCACCTAAGCGGCACTATGTACCGCGTTGCTCCACTCGCCCAGGCAGGAGACACAATGCGTCTTGTTTATGAAGCCAAAGCGCTTGTAAATCAATGCCGTGCACCTGAAGGCTTCTATCTTCAGAAGAAAGGAGAAAAGCCCGTTCCCGTCGATGTAAAATACATCTTCCTGCCGGCAGAAGAGAAGCATTCATTTGAATATAAGCCCGTTGCCGTAAACGCCTACGACATTATTCCGCGACTTAAGTCTGTCGTTCCGGCAGAAGGCAGCACCGCCCTAGCCGATGTTGCTCCAGTCGAGCCAAAACTTGTGGACGGACAGGTGCCCGGATGGTACAGGATCACAATTGACGGAAAAGTATCCATTGAGGCCGCAGATCAGGACGGAGCATACTATGCATCCCTCACACTTGACAACATCCGCCGCAATGCGGCAGGCAAGGCCGTACCCAACGCAGTGGTAACAGACTGGCCGGATATGCCCTACAGGGGTCTTATGCTGGACGTCAGCCGCAACTTTACCACCAAGAACAACCTATTGAAGCTTATAGACATACTTGCCCACTATAAGGTAAACTTCCTGCACCTTCATCTTGGAGATGACGAGGGCTGGAGGGTAGAAATCGACGCCCTGCCGGAGCTTACCGCTTACGGCGCCTACCGCAGCATTCCCGTACTTAACGACGACGGCTCATTTACAGAGCCGGACGCACTGCAACTGACCTACTGCACCACTCCGGACCGTAATGACACCGCAACTTCCGGCAACGGATACTATTCCCACGCAGACTTCGTAGAGATTTTAAAGTACGCCGCAGAGCATCACATTAAGGTTATCCCGGAATTTGACACGCCCGGGCATTCAAGGGCAGCCATCAAGTCCATGGAGGTTCGTGCCGCACGCACCGGAGACGCCTCCTGCCTTCTTTCAGAAGCGGCAGATACATCCAAATACGTATCGGTACAGGACTATACTGACAATGCCATTAATGTGGCCCTGCCCAGTACATACAAGTTCATAGAGACCGTATTCGACGGCATTATCGCCCTTTACAAAGAGGCCGGCGTGCCGCTTGAGGCCATCCACGTTGGTGGCGACGAGGTTCCGGACGGAGCCTGGCGTGGCTCCCCCGCCTGCCGTAAGCTTATGGCGGACAATGGCTGGACAGACCCTACCCGTCTTAAGGACTACTTTATAAGCAAGGTGCTTGACATAGCTATAAACAAGGGCGTAAAGCTTGCCGGATGGCAGGAAGTCGCCCAGCACCTTGAGCCGGAAACCTTCAACAAGCTTAAGGCGAACCTGTTCATGATCAACCTTTGGGCAGTGTCCCGCGGCCGCGTAGAGCAGGCATACACCCTTGCCAACGACGGCGTGCCCGTTGTGCTTTCAAACGCGTCGCACAACTATTTTGACATGGCCTACAACAACAGCAAGCTGGAGCGCGGCCATTCATGGTCCGGCTACGTAAGCGAGAAAACATCATTCTCTTTCCTGCCTTACGCAATCAACTGCAAGACAAAACTTTCAGCTCAGGGCAAACGCTATCTCCTGGGCGTCCAGGGCCAGCTTTGGACAGAAACCATCCGCAACTTCGACCACGTAACATATTACATATTCCCCAAGGCCGCAGGCCTCTTTGAACGCGGCTGGAACGCCGCTCCGGAGTGGTCCGGCACAGAAGATGAAGCTTTTGAAACCGACTTTGACAAGTTCTTCAGCATCATCGTACAAAACGAATATCCTTACTACGACAGCATAGGAATCACATATCACAAAAACTAATATGCACAAACTTCTTATTATATCGGACTTTACCGAATCCTTCCCGCACAAGCTGCTTAAAGGAATAATGAGATATACCCGGGACACAAAGCCCTGGGCCATAATCCGCATGCCTCCTGAATACAAGAAGAAGTTCGGCATTGAAGGAGTCCTGGAACTCATCTCCAAGAATGGGGTGGACGCCGTTATTGGCCAGTTCGAAGAAGACGAAGATGTGGGCCTGTTCGCCAAGAACGGCATCGTCGTCGTGGCCCAGGACTATAAGAAAAGATTCAAGAGTATTCCCAACATCACCGGTGATTATAAAGCCCAGGGGCGCATGGCAGCAAGGTACTATCTGGACAGAGGCTTCAAAAACTTCGGCTTCTTCGGCTTCAAGGACGTATGCTGGTCCGACGAGCGCCTGGAAGGCTTCCGCCGCGAGATAGAGGCTGCCGGCTACGGAAAGTCCCTTTATTCCTATACGCTCCAGACTCTTGACAAGCTGTGGATATATGAAAAAGACCAGCTTGACTCGTGGCTTCACGCCATTCCCAAGCCTATCGGCATCATGGCCTGCGACGACAATCAGGGTTCCAATCTTATCGCTGCCTGCAACATCAGGGACGTAAAGGTCCCGTCAGAAGTGTCCATTTTAGGAGTGGATAACGACGACGTCCTTTGCTCCATGCTGAGCGCACCTCTTTCCAGCATCCAGGTCGATATAGAAGACGGAGGATATCGAACCGCACAATTAATAGACAAGATGGTCTTGAACCCCGACGCCCCGGCAGAGGATATCGTGCTGCACCCGGTAAAGATTGTGGGCCGCCTTTCTACGGCCGCATACGCCACACAGGACGTCCAGATCCAGAAAGCGGTGCAATTCATACACCAAAACTACACCAGAAAGATATCCGTCAACGATATCATGGAAGAGATAGCCCTGTCCCGCCGCCTTTTGGAAAGAAGGTTCAAGGACGTTACCGGCCAGACCCTCTACCAGTATATTACGGATCTTCGAATAAGACGCTTTGCAGAGCTTCTGGTTGATACCGACGAGCAGGTAATTGGCATTGCCATGTCCCTGGGAGAAAGTGACACCAAGAGCATTTCAAGGCGCTTCAAGCAGCTTTACCACTGCTCTCCCAGCGAATACAGAGAAAAACATCAAAAGAAAAACATACAATGACAAAACGCATTCTTTTGGCCACAGCAGCATTTGTGGCAGCCTTTTTCTGTGCAAACGCACAGCAGTACGACATTATGCAGCAGTTGCAGGACCATCCGGAATACCTGGACGGAACAGATTATCTCTGCCCCACCGGTCCCGTGGCCCTTACTCCCGCACCGGAGGGCTACAAGGCCTTCTATCTTAGCCACTACGGCCGCCACGGAGCCCGTTACGCCTGGCAGAGCGACCTGTACGACAAGATTCGCAAGAAGCTTCAGAAGGGCCTGGATGCCGACAATCTTACAGAGCTTGGCAAAGACTTCAGGGAGCGCTTTGAAAAGCTTTATCCGGACGTTCGCTACCGTGTAGGAGACCTCTCCCGCAAAGGCTGGCAGCAGCAGCACGACCTTGCCGCCCGCATGTACGCCAACTTCCCGGAGATTTTCCCGGACGGAGCAAAGGTCCGCGCCTGGACATCAACCTCTACCCGTTGCGTAATGACCATGTCTTCTTTCTGCCTTGGTCTTAAAGAGCAGAACCCCAAGTTGGACATCTTCGAGAATTTTGGAAAGTACTACCTTCCCGCCATCCTTCCCCAGGATAAGAGCAACCCTTTCAGGGACGAAAACTTCAAGGAGACACCCCCTTCCTTTGACGAGACCTGGGAGCAGTACATCGCCCGTACAATAGATTCCAAGGCCATTCTGGCCCGTGTTTTCAAAGATCCGGACCAGACCGTAAAAGAGAAGGATCAGTGGGACTTGGTTTCTTATCTCTACTTCTTGGCCAACGGAATGAAGAGCCTTGATACGGACATCGAGTTCTATGACATCTTCACCCCCGAAGAGCGCGTCAACCTTTGGAAGATAGACAACTTCCAGTTCTATTGGTACGCATGGAAAACTCATCTTGGCTACAGGTCCATCCTGGACGACATCATTGCCAAGGCCGACGACCGCATTGCCCATGGCTGCACCGGCGCAGATTTAAGGTTCGGCCACGACTACACCATCATGCCTCTGTTCATGCTTCTTGATGTCGATGGTCTTGGCCACGACGTGCAGAAGGCTGACGATCTTCCTATCTGGTGCCAGCTTCACAAGGTGCCGATGGGCGCAAATATCCACTTTGTTTTCTATAAGAACGAGAACAGTCCCAAAATACTGTTCAAGGTACTTTTGAACGGTCAGGAAGCCCGCCTTCCCATTGAGACTGCAAACTGGCCCTACTACGACTGGGAGACCTTCAAAGACGCTTACAAGAAGTAATGGCCCTATCAACAATTATCTCCGAATAAAAATAAAAAAGCTGGCTTTTCAGCCAGCTTTTTTTTGTGGGAGCAGAGGGAGTCGAACCCCCGACCCTCTGCTTGTAAGGCAGATGCTCTAAACCAACTGAGCTATGCTCCCAAGCATCCCTTATCGAAAGGGATTGCAAAGATACGACCGAAATTTGAAATTCCAAATATTTTTTAAAAAAATTTCAAAAAATCGTCAATTTTTCACCTTCATAGGGCCTTTAAAGCCATCATTGGCCCTGTAATGCGGGGCGTAAAGGGATTCAATGACAGGTACGCCGCAGGCGAAGGTACCGGTCTGGGTAACAAAGAACTCTTCCCTAATCTCGCTGTTTTCTTCTGCCATCGAATCAAAGAAGTAGTCCGTGTAGGATGTGCGTACGTCCCTATAGCCTTGGAAGCGGCGCCACCAGCCCATGCGGCCGGACAACTGGTCCACAGGACGAAGCGTTGCCTCACGGGGAACCCTTATGCGCACAAAACTGCGGTTCTCTGCGTTGTATATCTTGTAAAGGGCCACTATCTTTTCTCCCTTCTTGATGGTGTCTCCAAGGCTCAGTTCCTGATTTATTATAGACCCGTCCGCCTTTACAACCTCTTTATAGAAACTTCTTGCGATAGTGAAACCATTGCCGGCGGCGACTATCTCTTCCAACGGCTTGCGGTAGGTCTTGCTTACCGTAAGCACCTTTGTTTCAAGCACTTCCTTGCTTCCGTCAAGGATGCAGGCGATGGCGTCCACAAAGTCCGGAGTTACGTCCCAGTGCTGAGTCTCTTTCTGAAGCATCAGCCACAGGCGGATGCCGTCCGCAACTTCCGGCAGCAGGGCTGCCAGCTGGACATGGGCATAGGCCTCGGTCTCCAGAAGACCGCGCCAAGGCATTACGGCATTGGGATAGTAGATGCCGCCGTCGCGATGCTTGACGGCGTATTCCAGCAGCGAGGCCACATCCGCCTTCATTGACTCCTCAATCTTGGCAGACTTCTTTATGCCCCAGGCCTTGGCCAGCGCCAATCCTTCTTCCGATGCCAGCAGCAGGCGAAGAGTATTTAGCCTGCGCGCCTTGGCCATAATGTAGCCGTTAAGGCCGCGGGCCTTATCCGGAGTCAGGTACTCCTTAGCCACTTTCTTAAAATCGTCGAACCTCTTGGTGGCAGTTTTCGGAGCAGTGAAAGGTACCTCTGCATACAGGGCGCGGATGTACATGTACTGGGCATCTGACAGCCCGCCCCACCACCAGGGCTTATCGCCTTCAAAATGCTCTTTATCAAGGTATTTGACGGCAAGATTGCAGGCCTCTGCCGGCAATGACGGTCCGTCTTGCCCGGCCATCTTCTTAAACCTCTCCAGAACTACGGCCGTAAGCACGGGCGAAGAGCTGAACTCCTTGAACCAGGCAAAGCCGCCGTCAGGGTTCTGCAGAGCCAGGATGTCCTTGAGGAGAGATTGCCGGTCGTTGCCGGCAATGACAGCGTCATGCCCGGTAACGTCATGCCCGGTAACGTCATGCCCGGCCTGAACGGGCATCCCGGCCAGGACAGTACGGACATACAGGGCCTCCGTGAGGCTAAGCACATCCTTGCCCGGATCCTGAAGCTTCTGCTGCAGGGCCTCGCGCACCATATCAAGAACGCTGATTTCTGCGTATTCGGCGCCAAAGTGAGTGGTGCCGGTAAAGCGGCCGCGTAGCTCGTTCAGGAGGGCTTCCTTATCCATTCCGGAAAGAAGAACTGCCGAGTGAGCCTCTGTTATAGTCTGGGCGCGCTCAAGCATGGGCACCTTGAAGAACATCGCATCCGATGTGCCATTTTCCGCCTTGAAGGAAACCAGTATGTATAGAGATTTTTCGCTTTCGCCTAAAGATTTTTCGCTTTCGCTCAAAATGACAGGGAGGTCAAAATCTTTGGAGAATACGCCTCCGGCCGGAACAACAGCATCCACTACCCTGCTGGACAGGGGCTTGCTGTTACTGTAGTCCGGATTGTCAAAGGTATAAACCGTAAGCTTGCCGGGGATATTGTCCTCTACCATAGAGGAAACCGTGGCGGCAAGGGTGAACTTATCTCCGCACACAAGGTACTCCGGCTTAAGCACATCCACCTTCACGGGAAGAGTAACCTTCAATTCCTTCTTAACCAGGTTGTTACGCACGTCCTTATCATGAGCGAAGACTGCCACATAGTAGGTGGACAGCTTGTCCGATGCTTTAAAGGTGAAGCGGATCTTTCCTTCCGCATTGGCCTTCAGGAAGGGCTCGAAGTAAAGGGCTTCAGAGAAGTCTTCGCGCGGGAAAACAATCTCAGGTTCGTCTTGCATTTCATAATCATACACATTCGTAATAGCAACCCCGGCGACTCTACCTTCAATACCCTCGGCAGCATTGGCGGCAACACTCTTATTTGAAACGCCGTAAGCCACAACAACCTCTGACGCTAGTTCGGAAACTGAATCTTCCAGCACAGGAATACTCCTGAAATACCTAAAAACATCTGGTCCCTCAACAGCAGTCCTGACAGAAGCACTCTCCGCCTTGACCGCCTGCCTGTAAAACCTATCCCACCGGTTACGGAAAATAGCATCAGTAGCCTTGTCCCAAACAGAGGCGACGGCCTCTGCGCCGGGGCGGGTGCTCAGTTCCACGATAACATCGGCACCGGGACGGCTTTCTTCACTTAACCGCACTACCTCAAGTGGCAGGGACACATCTTCAATTTCATGATAATAATCAGCGGACAATCTGTTCACGCTGTAATCATTGAAGAAAACCATGTTAAGAGAGACATCGTCCCCAAACGAATCAGGATATGCAATACGGAAATCCTTCACGCTGCCCTTTGGCACAAAGACCAGACCTGACCAAAGAAGTTTCTTCTGCGCTCCGTAAAGCTCTGCGGCAGCCCAAATAGGATGCTTGCCTCCGCCAAGGCGGAAGACTATATCTTCTCCCCTTTTAATCTTTTCCTCTCCCTTACAGAAGACATATTTTACGCCCTCCGGAGCATCTTTACCACCGGAATACTTTACAAAAGAGATACTGGTATTGGCAAGACGGTTATAACGATCTTGCTTTGTATCTTCTACCCTTAGTTCATACTCTCCGTCCGGGACAGCAAACATATCCACCTCCAAGGGCTCTCCGGTAACTGATTCTCCGGCAGAAAGCACCTTGTTGCCGTCCGTACCCACGGCGCTAAGGGTAAACTTGTACCTGGCCGCCTCTACCGGAAGTCCGTTGCTGGTAATCTTGACATCAAAGAATGCAGATTCGCCTGTAAAAGCTACAGACTCGCCGGCATAAATATTCTTGTCAACATTCAATAGCTCGGCGCGAATGTATCTAGACCCGTCCACATTCAACGATGTCTTGAATTCAAGGGTTTCACCGGTAGCATCGGTAACATGGACTGTAATCCCATGATAACGTGACTGCGCAACGAATTGGATGTCAAATACACCGTCGGCATCAGGAGCGAGTTCTCCCTTACCCAGGACATCACCATAAGACATTATGGTATAGGATACCTTGGCATCGGAGAGCTTATGGCCGGAATAGCTCTGAAGGGTGCCTTTAACATGAACTGTATCTCCAGGGAACACGGCCTTCTTCTGCTCTTCGAACTTGCATTCGTAAGACGGCAGCACATAGTCTCCGTAATAGAAATACCCATTTGCGACAACGTATTTATTATAATCGGCGCGAACCGTATATCTGCCGCTCTTGGCATCTTCCGGCAAACGCAACTCTACTGCAGCCGAGCCAAGGTTTGTAATAGTTACGGTAGTATCTACAAACTCTTCCCATGAAGGATCAGATATGGTCACATCCAGTTCCTCGCCCTCTTTCAACAGTTCATAACTCCCGTCCTTAAGGCATTTGAAGGCTATAATCTTGCACTTTATAACATCCCCAAAGCGGAAGGTCGCGGTATTAAGATAAATGCCGCCATTGTAAACGTCTTCATTGCCATGATTGTACTCATAATAGTAAAGGTCCGGGCTGCGACGCATAAGACCTGCCGCATCCTTGCCACGCACATAGACTTCATGCTTTCCGGGTTTATATTCTGCGGCGATAGATTCCGGGATTGGAGTAAAGCCGTCGATGGTTTTTACATTTGCGGTGCGTACAACCTTATCATCTTCTGACAGAACGAACTCCACCTCCTTCAGGGGCATGCCGGTCTTTGCGTTTGTAGCAAAGAATCCGAAGCCGGCATCCGCCTTCCTGTAGGCCATGGCATAGGAGTAACGGGAAAGAGTGTTCTCGCCAGGATATTTGACGGCCGGGTTGGATGCCTTTACAAGGAAGTTTCCGTCGCCAAGATCAGGAAGCTTAACTGTCAGAGTATCATATACATAATATCGATTCGCGGTATTGGTCAGCTCCTGCTTATACAGGACTTTGCCATTCTTTTTTGGTTCTTCTATGGTCAAGGTCACAGACTTAAGGTTCCTGACCGATATTGTAGCTTTGTCCGGATACGAAAACAGAATGATAGCCTTTGAATCCAGCTCTTCAAATATTTCTTTAAACGTGGTCAGCTTTGAGACAAGTTTTTTCTCTTTGCCGACGTACGTAACGCGAGTCACGTTAAGGCGGGCTGCCTCTTCACGAAGCTCTTTAAACTGCTGCGGAGTAGCGTTTTTATTCTTCTGCAGCTCCCGTAATCTATCATAAAGAAGCGCGGCTTTAGGGTACAGGCTTACAGCCTTTCCTTCACAAAGGCCGGCTGCAGAATTCATGGCCTCTTCCCATTTGTCCGAGCCGGAGATCAGCCGCGTTGCAGTCAGATAGCGGAAATACGGCAAGCATGGATATTCGCTTATCATGCCCTCCAGGCTCTTCCGGGCCTCATTTCTTATCTTGCTGTTATTACCAAGGAAAACGGTCCACAAGGAATACTCGTAGTCGTCCTTAATATAATCCGGCAAGTACTCGCTAAGGCAGTCTTTCACCCTGTAGTCGTCCTTATAGAACTCCTTATTATTATGGTCCTTAAGATGCCCGGCATTCTTGACGGCATAGTTAAATGCCTCTTCATCTGACTTATAATTAAGCAGATACGTAAACGGCACCATGGCATCAGGAAAGGCCATCGCCTCAGTGCAAAGCGCAGTGTTCACAGAGTCGCGAAGTTTCCAGTTGCGGCTTATGGCTACGTCCGTGTACGTTCTGGCAGCATCCCAGAAGTCCCATGCAAGCGACTTTTCCTTAGCCTGTGCCTTTATTTTAGTCAGTACAGCAAGCTGCGTCTGGGGACGGTCAGCATCTTTGGCGGCGTAGTATTCTTTCCATAGCGCCACCAGCTGATGTCCGCTTTTATCTTTCTCCGGAGCCTGGGCCCCGCTGGCATTACCCAAACAAACAAAAAAAGCCGCAACAATGGCGGCAAATTTAACCATGGTTTTCATAGCCTGTATCTTTTATTGCCGGAACAGCTTCTGCTACTGCAAAAGTACTGCCACCAATGTAAATCAACGGTTTATTGTATGCCGATGCTTCCCTGAATGCCTCCAGCACCGCCTCTTTTACCGAGTCGATTGCCATCGCCCGAGGATGGGACATCTGTCCCGTTGATATTTCTTTCAGGAAAAGATCCTTAATCTTTGCAGCGGGCAGAGCTCGCTTACCCTTTGGCGTAGTAAAAATGTAACGCGCACAGCGGGGCATAAGCGGCAGGATCGCACTTAAATCCTTGTCTGCCATAACCGCGTAAACAATTATCAGACAGTCATATCCATCCCTATCTACCATCCGCTCAAGCTGTGCGAAATTATGACTCAGGGCATGGGCGTTATGGCCAATATCGCAAATTGTCATTGGCCTGCGGCAGAGCATCTCCCAGCGGCCATGGAAATCCATCCGGTCCGCAGTATTGGCAATAGCCCCCTCCACCACATCATCTTCTTGGATATCAAGTATTTGAAGGGCGGTCAGAACAGTTTCAAGATTGTACTGCTGGCATTCGCCCTGAAGATCCATTCGCTCTGCAAGAGCGGCGTGCCCCGGGGCGGGAGCAAAGGTAAGGGGCGAACCGCAGCCGGCGGCAACCTGGCGGAAGACAGGCTCTGTCTCCGGACGGCGCTCCCCTATTACAACGGGAACTCCGGGCTTGATAATACCGGCCTTCTCATAGGCTATCTTTTCCAGGGTATCCCCCAAAAGATCGCAGTGATCAAGACCTATTGAAGTAATTATGCTAAGCTTGGGAATAATGACGTTGGTGCTGTCCAGGCGGCCTCCAAGGCCTACCTCTATTACGGCCCAGTCCGCCTTGCTGTCTGCAAACCACTTGAAGGCAAGGCCGGTTGTAATTTCAAAGAAAGAAAGCTCCAGGCGCTCGAATTCCGGCTTCCATTTTTTAAGAAACTCCCCCACATATTCTTTGGGAACAAGGTCCTTCCCAATGCGCATCCTTTCCCTGAAATCAAGGATATGAGGAGAGGTATAAAGACCTGTCTTATAGCCTTTTGCACCAAGTACCGATGCCAGCATATTGCACACCGACCCCTTGCCGTTGGTACCGGCCACATGGACGGTCCTGTACGCCCTGTGCGGATTGCCCAGCAACTCCAGAAAACGCACCATATGCTCCAGACCGGGCTTATAGGCCTCCTTCCCGAAGCCGCAGTTCTGCACGGAAGGAAACCGAACAAAAATGTCGTCCAGAAGTTCTTTATACTCTAAATCGCTCATAATTCTTTGAATTCAGCCCAAAAATACTTATTTTTGAGGACAAATGAAAGAAAAATGACCAAGCAAGCATCTGCACTAGACTCCTTTTACATTATTGACGGACGGGAAACAGAAGCCTCCCCGCGCGAGATTCTTTCCGTCGTGTATGAAGGCGCGCCCATACAGTCCACCGCACCCGAAGAGGACATTATAGACGAGAGTGCAGACCCCCAGCCTGCAAACGATGTTTTTGACCCGCTCTTGGCCAAGGCCTATGCAGATGCCGTCGCAAACACAAGCAGGGGCAGTTTTCCCTTCTCTTACAGCGGTTCCCTTAGCCGCCTTGCGGTAGCAAAGGCCCTGCTGCAGGTTCTGTTTCACGACGGTAGCTTCAAGCTTGGAGACCTTCGCGGCAAAGCCGTATGGCATTGGAACGAGGGCCCGGCCTGCAGCATGGCAGCCTTCTACGAGTCCGTTTCCTGGGCCTGCGAATACATCGACGCCCTTGGCATAAAGCTCTACGGCTACCAATACTCCCCATCGGACCGGAACAGCCTTGATATTGTTTTTGACAAAGTTGCATCGTCCGCTCAGGACGAGGCTCTTTTTGACGAGAGTCCTTTCATTTCCCACGATGCACACATCGGCCCGGCTCTCAAATGCCCCGCCAAAGCCCTGGCAGCAAAAGGAGACTGGATTGTTTACATACCCTTCGACACCTGTAAGCACCGCCTTGGCGGCTCGCTGCTGTCGCAGGCTACCGGCAAAGACGGCGGAAAGTCGCCGGACGTGACGGATGCAGACTATTTCATTGATTGCTACGAGGTTGTACGTGAGCTGGTAGAAGACGGAATCGCCGTAGCAGGCGTTCCCGTAGCAGACGGCGGCCTGATGCCGGCCCTGTCATCCTTCACTGCCGGACAGGCCTTCAAGGCAGACATCGCCAGCGTAATGCGCGCCTGCGAAGAAACAGACCTTATTAAGCTTCTGTTTGCAGAAATCCCCGGCGTACTTATTCAGATTAAGGATTTTGACTTTGATTACCTGGATGCGGAACTGCTGCTTCAGGATGTCGCCTATTACCCGCTGGGCCAGCTTTCCGGGACAGAAGGCCCCCTGGAGCTGGAGACCCGCACAGGCTCTGCCCTAAAAGGCATCCTGGTTTCCCTGATGGACAGTGCATCGGAAGGTGAAGATTAAACAAGGAACTGATAACCAAATATTCATATGGCTAAAATATTTGTTTTAGACACTAACATCGTCCTGCACGACTACCGGGCCATCCGCAAGTTTCAGGACAACGATATTGTAATTCCCATTGCCGTAATAGAAGAGCTGGACAAGTTCAAGAAGGGCAACGACGCCCTTAGCTACAATGCCCGCGGCTTCATGAGGGAGATTGACAAACTCACCAACGGCAAGATGTTCGGCACCGATGGCGTTCCGATAGGCAAGAACCTCGGCAAAATAAAAATCGAGCCGAACCACCCTTTCCCCGATGCCCTTAAAGACCTGTTCAAGGACGACATTCAGGACCACCGTATCCTGGCCACGGCCATTTGGGTACGCGACAACCACAAGGGCCGCTTCACCGCTCTTGTGACCAAGGACATCAACCTTCGAATGAAGGCCAAGGCCGCCGGAATGGAAGCTCAGGACTATTTGACTGACAAGATTCAGGACGAAAGGGTTGAATTCACCCAAAAAGAGGTGGTTGTGCTGGATAAGGCGCCGGCAGAGGCGGTGGCAAAAATTGCCTACGGGCAGGATAATTCAGCCCCGTGGCAGGATCTGGTAAAGCAGAAACCCTATCCCAACCAGCTCTTCAAAATGCAGAAGGACGGGGATACCATCTGCGCCCGTTATGATGCTGACCGCGACCGCATCGGCCTTGTGCGCAAGCGTGAGGTGTACGGCATCAAGCCCCGTAACGACGAGCAAAAGTTTGCAATCGATGCCTGCCTTAATCCGGACATCAAACTGGTATCGCTGACCGGAGGTGCAGGTACCGGAAAGACGCTGATTGCACTGGCATCGGCTCTGGAACAGATTAACAAATACGACCAAATCATACTTACCCGTCCGACGGTAATACTTGGAAATCAGGAAATTGGCTTCCTGCCGGGGGACGAAAAGTCAAAGATGACGCCCTTCCTTCAGCCGCTCATGGACAACCTTAACGTAATTAAGGCTCAATACCGTCCGTCCAGCAAGGAGGCACAGCGCATAGAGGGTTTCCTGAAAGACGAGAAGCTGCTCATCTCTCCCCTTGCCTACATCCGCGGCCGCAGCCTTGGCAACGTTTATTTTATTATTGACGAGGCCCAGAACCTTACCCCTCACGAGGTTAAGACAATCATCACCCGTGCCGGCGAGGGTACCAAGATGGTGTTTACCGGAGATATCTTCCAGATAGACCAGCCTTACCTGGACCAGTGGAGCAACGGACTTACGCATCTTGGAGAGAAGATGACCGGCCAGAAGCTGTTCCAGCACGTTTTCCTGCGTAAGGGTGAAAGAAGCGAATTGTCAGATCTGGCAGCGAAATTGCTTTAATGTCTCCTTTTATTTTTGAAAAATTTTATATAGATTTGCATTTTGTTAAAAAACCGTATTAAAACGATACAATAATTAATTTAATCATATAGAAAAATGTTCGAAGACAAGAAAAGAGTTTACCGTTTTGGCGGCAAGACCGCAGAGGGAAACGGAAAGATGAGAGAGCTCCTTGGAGGTAAAGGAGCCAATCTTGCCGAGATGAATTTGCTTGGCATGCCTGTTCCCGCAGGTTTCACCATTACAACTGAGTGCTGCGCAGAGTATTACGCACTTGGCGGTGGATACAGCAATGACCTCAAGAAAGAAGTAGCCCAGGCCCTAAAGGCCACCGAAGATATCATGGGTAAGAAGTTCGGTGATCCTAACGATCCCCTCCTTGTCAGCTGCCGTAGTGGTGCACGCCAGTCAATGCCCGGTATGATGGATACCATCCTGAATATTGGTCTTTGCTCTGCTACCATCCCCGGAATGATCAAGAAGACCGGCAATCCCCGCTTCGTTTACGATGCATATCGCCGTCTTATCATGATGTATTCCGACGTTGTAATGGAGAAGGCAGAGGGCATCGAGCCCGCAGACGGACAGAGCATCCGCCAGCAGCTTGACCGCATGATGCAGGATCTTAAAGACAAGAAAGGTTACGCTTCAGATACAGATATCACTGCAGAAGAGCTCAAAGAGCTTGCAGAGGCCTTCAAGGTTCGCATTAAGGAAGTTCTTGGCGTAGAGTTCCCTGATGATGCAAATGCACAGCTTTGGGGTTCAATCGGCGGCGTATTCAAGAGCTGGAACGGCAAACGTGCCATCGCTTACCGTAGGATAGAGAAGATTCCGGATGACTGGGGTACAGCAGTTAACGTTCAGTCAATGGTATTCGGTAACATGGGTGAGACCTCTGCAACAGGTGTTGCATTCTCCCGTAACCCTGCCAACGGTGACAACAAGTTCTATGGCGAGTGGCTTATCAATGCCCAGGGAGAGGACGTAGTTGCAGGTATCCGCACTCCTAACCCTCTGAACGAGGCTACAAAGAGCGACAAAAACAAGAATCTTGCTTCTCTTGAAAAGGCTATGCCCGAGGTTTACAAAGAGCTTGACGAGATTCGTCTGCACCTTGAGAACCACTTCCACGATATGCAGGACATCGAGTTCACCATCCAGGAAGGCAAGCTTTGGATGCTGCAGTGCCGTAACGGCAAACGCACCGGTCTTGCTGCCATCCAGATGGCAATGGATATGCTGGACGAGGGTCTGATCGACGAGAAGACCGCAGTTATGCGCGTTGCTCCTACCCAGCTGGACGAGGTTCTCCACCCCATCCTTGATCCTTCATCAGAGAAGAAGGCAAAGGTTGCCGCACAGGGTCTTCCCGCATCACCTGGTGGTGCTGTAGGTACCATCGTCTTCACTTCAGAGGCTGCAATGCAGGCCCAGAAGGAAGGCCGTAAGACCATCCTTATCCGTGAGGAGACTTCTCCTGAGGACATCGAGGGTATGCGCGCCAGCTCTGGTATCCTTACCATGCGTGGTGGTATGACTTCACACGCTGCTCTTGTGGCTCGTGGTTGGGGTAAGTGCTGCATCGTTGGTTGCGATAGCATGAAGATTAACTTCGAGAAGGGTTATGTTACCTTTGGCGAGGATCCTAAGCAGTACAAAGAGGGTGACTGGATCAGCCTTAACGGTGCAAAGGGTCTCGTATATGTAGAGAAGATTGACACCATGGACGCAACAGAGAATCCTCTGTTCAACAAGTTCATGAATATCGTTGATAAGTTCCGCAAGCTTGGCATCCGTACAAATGCTGATACTCCGGAAGATGCTGCCCGTGCTATGAAGTTTGGTGCAGAGGGTATCGGTCTGTTCCGTATCGAGCACATGTTCTACGGTAAGAATTCAGAGCTTCCTCTTGCAAAGATGCGTAAGATGATTCTTTGCGACAGCGAGGAAGAGCGTCGCCGCGCTCTTGCAGATCTTGAGCCTTACATCAAGGCTGCTGTTAAGAGCACTCTGGCTATCATGGATGGCAAGCCGGTTGTATTCCGTCTGCTCGACCCTCCTCTTCACGAGTTCGTTCCTCAGACAGAAGAGAAGAAGAAGGAGATTGCAAAAGAGCTTGGTATTACTGTAGCAGAGGTTGAGAAGCGCAGCGAGTCTCTGCACGAGATGAACCCTATGATGGGTCACCGTGGTGTTCGTCTGCACGTTAGCTTCCCTCTGATTGCTGAAACCGAGTATCGTGCTATCTTCGAGGCTACTGCAGAGCTCCAGAAGGAGGGTAAGCATCCTATGCCGGAGATCATGATCCCTGTTACTATTTCTGCTCGTGAGCTTAGCTTCCAGAAGGCTATTTGCGATCGTATCAAGGCAGAGGTTGAGGGTCGTATGATGGAGAATATCAAGTATCAGTTCGGTACTATGATCGAGATTCCTCGCGCTGCTCTTACCGGTGACCGTATGGCTCGTGCTGCTGAGTTCTTCAGCTTCGGTACCAACGACCTTACCCAGATGACTTTCGGCTTCAGCCGCGATGATATCGGTACTTTCATGGGTGAGTATCTTGGTAACAAGCTTGTTGATATCGATCCTTTCCAGACTATCGATCAGAAGGGTGTTGGTAAGCTTGTAGAGTATGGTATCAATTCCGGCCGTAGCCGTCGTCCTGAGCTTAAGTGCGGCGTTTGCGGTGAGCATGGTGGCGATCCTGAGTCTATCAAGTTCTTCAACCGCATTGGTATCGACTATGTTTCTTGCTCACCTTTCCGTGTGCCTATCGCTCGCCTTGCTGCGGCCCAGGCTCAGATCGAGCAGAGCAAGTAAGACTCTCATACCCGGCCCGTCATACCCGGCCCGACCGGGTATCTCCAAGATAAAAGCCTGACCCTCCCGGCCAGGCTTTTTCTGTATCCAGCCAAAGGCATTTTCTGTTCCCAGCGCTTGCAGACAATTGTCTTGCAGAACCCCCTGGCCGCCTTATCAGGCGTCCTTCCCCCTAGCCGGGGGTGGCACGATCTTGCAAGACAACCGTCTGCAAGCTTCGCGATCCCGGTGACGGCCGCCGCGAGTGGGGCCCTTTCCCGGAGCCCAGACGAGCGGCGCGCCGTAGCCGCCGAGCCCGCTTGTTGCGAGGCGGCGCCACAGAATATCAGCAACTTACGCACTTTGCTTGTTGCACTTTTACGACAAGCAAAGCATGTAACCTATTGATAATCAATATAAGGTCACAATTTGTGATCTTAGAAACAGAAAAAGCCTCCGGATCTCTCCAGAGGCATATTCCCTTTTTATAGTGCCACATACAGCGATAGTAGACAGCATGCGCACTGCGATGCAAATATATGTATTATTCTGAAAATAAACAATTAATATTCAAAATTCATATTAAAACCAGAAACGTCGTTGAGGACCTCAGCCACCGTATCATTCTCTACACCGGCCAAAAGATCATCAAGTTGATTACGGAAATCCTGATACCGATGAACTGATATTTGTTTTAAGAAAAATTCGACAACCTCAATAGCACCTATAATATTACTATTAGTGAAAGAATTAAATTGTCCTGCGGGGCCAGATTTCAGTGGTGTTGACAACTTCATGTCAAAAAGGACATCACCATGAGCACACTGATTCCTTAAGTGACGGATGACATTAAAGTAACTCGTAAAAATGGTAAGTTTATCAACACCGTAGTGCTTTGATATGGCCGACTGAACAGTCTTGTCCGTTATGTTCAAGAATAGTTTATACACAGCACCCAATGTCATATGCTCGACTGTTTTCCAGGCCGGGGCAAATCCATCATCTGGATACTTCTTGTGATGGTCGGCAATGACCGGATGCATTTTGAACTGCTCGGTGTAAATGTCAACACCAAATGCTTTGACAAATACAGGATTCATCACCTTATCATCTACAAACCAGCAGGGAACACCCTTGTAAGTAATTGACACATAGTAGGTGATATACGTTCTCAGATTGATTTCAATTCGAGTAAGGTATCTCAGAAGCAGCATCCTTAGATCCGAATCGAAATAGTACAAATCCAAAGCATCTTCAAAACGCGTAGGGCTTTTAAGCTTATGCGTTCTATTCTTTTTGCTAGGATATGTCAATTCATACGGAAAAAGATATGATCCAAAACGGTAGTAGCCGATGTCTAGCAGCACCTCCTTAGCTTTCTCCTCATCATCAATAATCAATCCTCTGTCTTTCAGTTTCTGTATTTGCTCCTCAATCGTTGTTGCGCACTTCATATCTTCAATAATTTAAGTATTATAAAGATACATCTTTTTTCCATACACAGAAACGGATTTTTTATTTAATCCTTAATTCCGCAGCACTTTAGTTTAACTTTCTTTATAAGTACCTGAGCAACAAAAAGTTGCTCAGGATTTTGCCATGTCAGATTTTTCACTTACCTTAGTGCTGCAAATCAAGACAAGCAAAA
>Ga0256405_10001040_pt1 | contig 82115 bp, 82 predicted proteins | sample RumenRJG_02DNA_FD_189096 | JGI IMG/M metagenome (GOLD analysis project Ga0256405, IMG submission 189096) | Bovine rumen microbial communities from Lethbridge, Alberta, Canada - RJG_02 | ecosystem: Host-associated > Mammals > Digestive system > Stomach > Rumen | place: Canada: Alberta... | reverse complement strand
GTTTTCGGTTTTGCAACTTTTTCCTTTTCCTCCGACGAGTTGAAGGCCCATTCTCGGAAAAGGAAAGTTGCAAGAATACATCAGCGGGTAACATACAAGTATTCATAGGATTCTCAGGAAGTTCGCTCCGCATCGCTCCCTCGCACGGTCCGTTCTCAGATGCAGCGGGGCGGACGCGGTTCCACAAAAACCGCCGGACGCAGATAGACCGGATCGGTCAGCGGCGAACTGAAGTCGTCGGGACAGTTGGAGATCAGGAAAGATGCACGCACATGCGGCACGGTTTTCAGTTCCGCCGCCTTCTCACCCGCGATCTCGCGGATCCGGGAGGAATCTTTTTCCAATGAGATCAAGGTTTCGAAATCATCCAGCGCGCCAAGCGAATCCCGGCTCAGCACCTGATGGAAACCGGACGGAACAAATCCTCCGGCAGTCCGTTTCAGACCGAATCCGAGCAATTCTTCCCGGTGACCGTCAAACAGGACCAGCGCCTGCTGCACCGATCCGGGCAGCATCAGGGAATCGGCCATGGCGCCGGCAGTAGACACGCCGCGCCGCCGGACCTGGCTCCGGTTGAAGCCCAGCCCCATGACAAAGGCGGCGGCCACCCGCAGGCCGGTAAAAGAACCCGGCCCGGAACCGACGCTCCATTCGGATATATCTTCCAACCTCAGATTTTTCTCCGCCAGCAGTCCGGTCAGCCAGCCCGGAAGACCGGACGCATTGCGCGGCGGAAAAACCTTGCAGGATTCCAGCAGCAGCTTCCCCTCCCCGTCGCTCACAGCAAAGGAGGCTTCCTGCCAGGAGTAATCAAATCCCGCTTTCAGCATGATCCGGCTCAGACCCGTTCCACCGTGATCTCAGGATCGACCATCTCGCGAAGATTGGCTTCGACATATTCCTTGAGCGTGGCCATGGCATGCGGACAGCATCCGCAGGCGCCGCGCAGGCTCACTTTGACGTTTTTTCCTTCGATGGCAATGATTTCCAGATCGCCGCCGTCGTTCTGCAGCGCTTTGCGCAGTTCTTCCAGGATCTCACGAATTTTTGCTTCCATAATGAATACCTTTTCCTTTCCGTTCATCCGAACGATGGGTACAATACCACCGTTTGCACCGGATTGCAAATCCTTTCCCGAAGAAATCAGGGTGTTCCGGGGAGAAACCCGGCAGCCCGGATCACTTCAGTTCCCTCAGGATCGCCGCGCAGGAAACCACCTTTTCCCGCAAGTCGTTCAAACTGTAATAATAATGGTTGCTGGCCTCGAATCCGATCCGGGAATCCCGGCGGACGATCTCATGCAGTTTCAGCGCCATTTCGATCTCCTCGCGGGCACACGCACGCATCACCTCAAGATCGGAGCCCTGACCGCGGTCGCGCGCCATGACGAAACGGATCTGCAGCCACGTGCTGCGCAAATGGCAATAGGCCGCCTCGGCGATCGTCTGCAGTTCCCGGAAATCCGCTCGTTCCTGTTCCCGGACTTCGCCTTCCGCTTCCGCCAGCAGGTCCAGGCCCTTTTTCCAGCCTTCAGTCACCAGACGGAACTGATGTTCGAAAATCTCTTCCGGATAAGGGCCGCACCAGACTTTCAGGTCGTCATACGGGAACCCGATCATCGATGCCTTCTTTCCGGTCGGTTTCAGGTGCAGCAGGTTCATCGGCCCGTAATTCATCGGGGCATTGTAAATCACCTCCACATTGAACGGGAACTGCCGATAGGATTCACTGAATTGTTTCCAGATCCGGCAAATCTTCTCCGCCAGCGCGGGGTGATATTTCGAGGCTGCGATCTCTTCCGGCGAAGCAGTCAGCAGATCCAGATTTCCGCCGGGGAACCCGCCCAGGGTCCAGCTCAGCATTATCCCGGACACGCCCGCCTTTTTCAGCCGGGTCAGATGCTCGTCGATCAGATACGGCACCGGCATGTACGGCACGGCGGAAAGTTCCCAGGAATTGTTGATCTGCACTTTCGCAGTGACCGGGATCCCTCTTTTCCGGGCATACTGCCAGGTGTCGAGCGATTCACCGCTCGGTCCCACCTGCGAAATGGAATAATCCGTCAGATACTGTTCCACGCCGCCTATATGGGTGATCGTTCCCCATTCGCTGACACTGCAGATGTAAACGTTTTTGGGCAGCAGGTCGATGACCGCGTGCTTGTATTCGGCATTGTCCCGGCTGCCCGGGACGCGCCGCCACGCCCAGTCGTAAGCGATCATTCTTGCTTCGGGGGCCGAGGCGTGCATCCCGCGTTCCATCGCCGCGATGATGTCCGCCACGATTTTTTCGGGCGGCACCTTCCGGCAGGATGGACAGTCTTCATGCCGGAACCGGTAATGGCAGTTGGTGGGATTTTCCGATGCGGTGATGCAGAACACGCCGCCGAGACCGGCAACGTCCGCGAACAGCTGTTTCATAGTGGCTTCCAGCCATTGGAGCGGCTCCGGCGAGCCCGTGGTGCAGATCGTTTTCGTGTGATGTTCCGGCACGTCGATCCCGCCCCAGTGCGGCTTCTTCTTATAGAATTCCAGCGGCATGCAGCGCGGCTCGTTCAGGTAAAGGTAAACCTTGATCCCGTATTTCGCGCAGGTGGCGACGATCCGCTTCAGGTTTGCCAGCCGCCGCTCGTGTCCGGAGGAGTATTCCTCGGCTCCGGGGATCGGGTAGAGCAGATACAGCAGCGCGTGCATCCAGACACCCTTGATGCCCATGGAAGCATACTGCGAGAGCAGATTTTCCGGCACGGGATCAAGTTTGTCGGCATTCCCCAGCACATCGCCGCAGCTGGCCGCATACGAATGGATATAGTTGAAGTCGAACCGGTCTGCCCCGCCGGTCGGTTTTTTCGGAGCGAACTGGTCGGAAAACGCAAACGGGGCTTCCTGATATCCCTGTTCTTCCGGCGGGAAATACCGGTGCAGAGTCGACCGGAGCTGTTCCGTGGCCTGCCGCTGGACGGGATCGAGCGCCCGGTATTTCACCGGCGGACAGTCCGGTTTTACCTCGCCGACTTTCACCCAGAAGAAATCTTCCTCTTTCAGCGTGTATGCCATCTTTTCCGGAGTCCAGCCGAGCAGTTCCAGCATCTGGCTGTAAGGCAGCAGCTGCCAGTTGTTCCGGATCAGGGTCAGATATCCGTGCGTGATCCATTTCGGGTTGACCTTCGGTTCCGCGGTCAGGCCCATCTCGGCTGCCGCCTGGATGATCTCCGCCTCGGAACAATCCAGCAGGGAGGCCAGACGCGCCGGGCTCACCAGTTCCCAGTTGCGCCAGACCACCGCCTGCCACCGGGCCGGGAAATGCGGATAATCCAACGGAACTCCGCCGCTGCCGGAGGGCAATTCTTCTATTCTCATATTTCGATCCCTTCCCTTGATGAATGGTTGTAAACAGTTCCGCTCCAATATAGTCTTTCTCCCGCAAAAGTCAAGGATGAAATCCCTTATTCCGTCAGGATCCCGATCGGCCACAAATGCGGCTTCTTATAGCAGCCGGAACCCGGTTTGATCGAGTTGGAAAGCGCATTCTCTATCTTCTTTCCCCGGTCGCGGTCCGCCAGATAAAGCCCGAAAGCGAAATTGTATCCTTTGGTCAGCTTCATCGGAAGCAGATAGTCCGCAGGAAATTCCGCTTCATAGATGTAACCGTCTTCCGTCCGGGTGAACTTTGCCGGAATCTCCGGGGCGAGCGTATTGTTTTTCGGTGCCGCGACCCCCAGCGTCAGCTGGATATCCGGAGAAAAACCCCGCCATACTTCGCAGCGTTTCCCGTCTGCCGTCGGCATGAACCCGTATTCATAATCGTCATCGTCGTACGAGGTCCCGCCGGTCTTGACCGCCGAGCAGCGCGTATCGAAAAACACCTGCAAAATGTCATCGTTCCAGCGGTAACCGGGTTTGCTGCCCGGCGAAAACACGTCGTCCTTTACCGTGACGCGCAGACGCAATTTCTTTTCTTCCCAGGCAAGCTGGCAGATCCCGGAGAAGTTCTTTTCCGTAAAAGATTTTCCGCCGACCTTATTGGTCAGTTTGATGGCCGGGACTTTGCCCCAGTCTCCGGTGAATTTCGGGACCGTGAAGCAGACCAGATCCAGCGTCCGGCTGATTTTGCGCCCCTGGACCTCGCAGACATACGGGATCCGGACCGCTTCGAACTGTCCGGGCCGGATCTTCTTCGGCAGATCCACCAGCAGCGAAATTTCACCCGTCCGCGGGATCTTGAACGCATGATCCCGGCCGAAAATCGTCAAGGTCCCGCTCAGGTCGCGTGACACCTGATTGACCAGAATAAGTTTGATCCGGTTCCCCGGCACGATCTCGAACCCGATATGGCAGGGCAAACGGTCCGGATCGTCCAGCACCGCTGCCGACAGCGCTTTCGTGAAGGGATCGAAATCCCCTTTCCTGCCCCGGATGAACAGCGGGAACGGCGACACGGCAAATTCGCCGTCCTTCGCTGGTTTCCGTTTCACGCCCATCAAGTCGATATATTCCGCTCCGGGATAATTCAGTTTCGCCAGCGGCGCATCCTTGTAGCCGCTGTCCACCGCCGGATCTTCATTCCATACCGCCGCCAGCGGACAGCCGTGCTCATCTTCCCACACCAGACATTTCGTGTCGGGCGCAAAAGTGAAGTCGCCGATATACCGTTTCGGATTGCCCAGCAGGACACCCAGCGTATTCGGGATCTTCTGGAACGCGCGCGGCGAAAGGTTTGCATCCACCGAGAAATTGCGGGTGTTCTGCGCAGAAGAAGTTGCGCACCACAGCCGGTGATATTCGGTCATGAATATCAGCCAGGCACGGGCATAATACGCGGCCGAAAGTTTTTCATGCCACCCCAGGTCGTAACTGGGGGCGTTCCCTCTCCAGCCCTCGCCGTTCCAGCAGATATATTCCGTGTTCCAGCGGGCAACATGATATGGATAGAAGTGCATACCTTCCGCCAGTGTGATTTTGCTGTCCGCATACTCCGGATTTTGTTTCATCATCGCCACCAGCCCGCGGAAACTCGGATAAATTTCCCGCACATCCTTGGTATAGGTATGCGCATTGACTAGATCCGATTTGGCTTTCCCGGTCAGACGTTTGAGAAGCTGTCCGGTATAGGCTGCGCCGCTGTAGATGTTCATGTTCGGTTCGCCGCCTTCATACACCCAGGCATCCGGATAAACGCTTTTCACCGCCTCCTTGAACGCGGCAAACAAATCCGGATAATGTTGGTCATCCTTGACTTCGTGCGGACCTTCACTGGCAAAGAAGTAGGCAGTGTATTTCGGGTATCGGGCGATCTCCCCGGCCACGGTTTCAATGAATTTCTTCCGGTATTCCGCGCTCCAGCCTCCCATCAGCCGGTAATCCGGCAGCAGCCCGAACTTTCCGTTCATCCAGCGCATGAGCGACTTGTTCCGGATATAAAACCACATGTGTCCGCCCGGAACATTTTTCAATTCGGGGAACAGTTTTTTGAGCCGCTCGGAATTCCCGCGCGCGTCTACGCCCATGTCAAACGGCTGGATCCCATACCGCTGATATTTCTTCATCACTTCATGAGTCATGGCCCGGCTGTGTCCGGCGGTGCCGATCCCGATCGCCTGCAAACGCGCCAGATACGATTCCCGGATCCGGGTCCTCACTTCACGATGGCTGTCATACAGCATCGAAAAGATCCGTGCCGTCTGATGCGTATTCTTCAGGAACGGCATCACGGCCATCCGGTAGAACTGCTCCGGCGCCCTGCCCCCGTAATCCAGCTTCACCACATAGATCCCGTCCGGCAGTTTGCCCAGCTTGAACGTGATCTTCGGATATTTCCCCGCCGCGACCCGGTAATCGAACTTCTGTTTCGCAACCGTTTCTCCGAAAAAGTTCCGGATGCGCAGCTCCCCATGCCCGGAAACTTCCTTTTCCAGTGTGGAAAGTTCGAAACCCAGCGTGATGTCCTTCCCGCTCGGGAAGAAAAAACGTTCCGTTTCGCCCGCTTCCACGGCCGGTGCCTCGAACGGAGTCGCCTTTTTCCCTTTTTCAAGCTGGAGTCCGTCGATCAGCATACCGGGCGACGAGATGCGGAATTCCACGGCAAGCGCACTTTCGAGCGGGAAATTGAACGGCACTTCATACCGCGTCCATTGGTTCGGGGAATCGACGTTCACAGCAATACTTTTGGTGAAGCCCACCCCGACCGACTGCATGAAAAACGTGATCCGGCTCTTCCCTTTGGCATAAAAACTGTAAACATAGTCACCGGGTTCGAGCGGGACATTGGCCGCAAACCGCATCCAGCCGGACTGCTTCCAGGAATAACGCCCGAATTTGGCATCGGTGCTGTATAAACCGTCTGTTTCCTGCTCGTCGGTATAGGCGGAAGTGAGGAAACGGCCGGGAACCGCGAAATACGGATTCGGCAGCAAGTTCCGTCCCCGCGCAGGCACGGTCAGGTCGTCCGTGATCTTCATGACTTCCGCGGCACTTTTGACCGTCTGCTCTTCCCGGCATTTCCCGGGATCGATCACCAATTCGACCTTGTTGCCGGCCGGATCGAGCCGGAGATGCTGCGCCCCGATCCCCCAGGCACGCCAGCGGGGAGTGTGGATCGTGAACGAATCGTCGGGCGATTCGCCTTCGATCCGGATCGCGGTCCATTTCGCGCCCCGCAAAGAAGCGCGTTTCCCCGGCACCCAGCTGCCGAGCTTTTCCGCGATACACTCTTTCACGTTCTGGAAACGGAAAAATATGCCGGATCCGCCTTTCGCATCCGGAACCGGCCGGTCGAAACTGCCTTCGATCCGGAGTTTGCGGCCGTCTTCGATTTTTGCACTGATCTTCCAGTTCCCCGCGATCAGCGGATCGCCGTTCCGGTTCCAGGGGACCACCCCTTCGAAGGTCAGCGAATCCTGCGTCCGGCGGACCGCTTTGACCTGCATGCCTTTCCCATTGTAGGTTCCGGAAACGGTCTTGATCCCGGTCACCGGCTGCCAGGACCTATACGGAGTGGAGAAAAAAAGGAATGCCCGGGCGATCTCCCGGGTCCCGGAATAAACGATCAGCGTGCTGTCCCGGTTGAATACGATCTTTTTGCTGCCGCAGGCAAAGACCGTCTGCTTTGGATCCAGCTGTAAGGTCCCGGCATATTCCCGGCCCGAAGCGGACATTTTCAGCGGTGCCTTGAAATCCGGCAGAGTCTGGACCGCATCGGCACTCAAAACCGGACCCGCCAGCAGGGGCATCATCAGGCATACGATCATTTTCTTCATCGCAGGAAATACTTTCATTGATTCACTCCCGTTCGGTTATGGAAAATAAAATTTTTGCTTCCGGTCAAACTATCCCCGCCGCAAGCGACGGGGTATTACGCTCGACCTCACACGGTTCGCTGTGCGAACCGGACGCAAAAATCAACAAGAGGAACGATGCAAGCATCGGGGTATTGAACCCGGAAATGAATAAAGTTCACTTTTGTTTATCGGCTTCCCGTTCCAGTTCAAGCGAATACTTCACCAGTTCATTGTGGATATCGGCATACGGCAGTCTGCCGGAGATCAGCGGAACGGTAAGGGCGGCGTAGGCGGCGTAATCGCCGCGCAGTCTGGTGGAGGCCAGCGACTGATTGTCCGGGGCATATCCGCGCGCTCCGTCGACCAGACTCATCAGCATCGGATATTTGGCGGACGCCTTCTCGTGGACCTCGTTTTTGATTGCCTGCATGATTTCGAAAGGAGCACCGATGAATTCCAGGTCGCCCATCCGGATCAGCTGCATTTCCGCCACCAGATCCAGATCTTCCGCCTGCATCAGGCGTTCGATCCGTTTCAGGCCGAGCAGATAGCAGGCGGCAGTCCGGATATTCCAGGAAGTCTCATCCGCATCGGCCCGCAGCAGAATGGCGGACTGTTCGCGGCGGACCTGTTCGATCCGTTCCGGGGTGAAAACCTGCCGGGTCTTGAATTTGAACCGGCGTGACACGCATTGGATGGAATCCACTTTGATCTCCTCCGCCTGGTTCAGTCCGCGGCGGACTGCATTGGCGAAGCGGGCGGCAAACACATCCAGCGCCAGCAGGGATTCCTGCTCTTTCTTATAGACGCAGCCGGAATTGACATCGCCCTCCGCCCCCTGCAGGAACATCCCCACGCTGCCGGGGAATTCCCGCATCAGGTTGTGCATCGCCACGCCGGGAAAATCACTGGTGATGTAGTGGTTGTCATCGCAGCAGACCACCGGGTGACAGCCGAAATATGCCATGAAGCCGATCATTTTGTTCCCGTCCGCGGTATCGAACCGGATGACCCGGCAGACCGTATCGGTCAGTTCCGGCTTGGCAGGTTCCCAGTCTTCCTTGAGCACATCGGCCAACGGCGGACCGTCCTGGTCGTAAACCCGGTTCAGTCCGATATGGCGGCAGGGCACCAGCGCCTGCGAGACTTTTACCTCGGTCATATTGTCCAGCGCCTGATAAACCGCTTCCGCGATCCGGTAAGGCATGATGCTGTACCAGGCGGGATCCAATGCACCCCAGCCGTGATCTTCGGTATCGGTGGACGGACCGGAATGCGTATGGCTGCAGGCGACCATAATGTCTGTTCCCTGCAGTTCGGGACGTTTGGCGCAGATGATCGAACGGATGGTCTCCACGGCGGTATCCCGCAGAGTGCACAGGTCACAGGTTATCATCACCACCGTGCGCCCGCCGGCCTCGAATGCTCCGACCCGGGCTTCGAGCAGATCATGGATCCCCTTCGATTTCCGGTTCTGATAGGGTCCAAACCCGTAAAGTTCCACTCCCACCCGGGGAGTAATGTTGTAAACTCCGAATCCTGCTTTCATCCTGAAATCCTCTTCTTATCGTATCTTTCCATCCCAACTGCTTCAAATCCTCTGTCCAGCCCCGCGGGGATGGTCAAGGGAATATCCGCCATGGAATAATTATAACATAAAAACGTTTTTTTTCAATATCCGATCCCGCTTACGAATATATAATTTTTGCTTTCCGGGCTTTCTCCAAAACCTCTCCTTCCCGCTTCATCCGCTTTTGGGGTCCTGTGTTTTACCGTTTGAATTTATCTTATGAGGCTGTATATTGACAAAAAAAGCAGAAAAATTATAAATCTTGTCTTTTGGAGGATCGAATGCAAGATCATCATGTCGTCCTGAACAGGAGTTTGGACCGCATCGTTTATTCCGGCAGTGCGCCGGATCATGCGCCGGAGGACAAACATTCATTTCAGATCAGTTCCCATCCGACCCGGGAAATACTGTTCGTTTCGGAAGGGACCTGCAAATTCATGCTGAACAATAATATCTATCAGGCTGAACCCGGAACGATATTCCTGATCGACAAGTGGGAGCGCCATCCGTTCGGATATCAGCCATGCGACCGGGATCTGGTCCATCTGTGGTTCCATTTCTACCCGTCCGAGGGACGGTGCGACGTGTTCCGGGTTGGTGAACAGGGGAAATACAAACTGGAGGAATACATCTATTTGCCAAACGATCTGTATAAACTGATCCTGCGCCGGTGGGATCAATTTAAAAACGTCAAAAACAGGAAAGAAAGCATTTTGCAGGACATCATGAAACTCCCGCTGGAACTGCTGCTGAACGAGATACGCCTGGACAACCGGTGGAAATCCTTCTTCGGGAGGGAAGAGAACCTCAAAGGGATCATCGAAGCGGTCAAGGAACACATCCAGGCACAGAATGGACGAGGCTGTTCCCTGCAGGAACTGGCTTATTATACCGGATTCAATCCATTCTATCTTTCCCACAAATTCAAGGAACACTGCCATTACACCATCGGCAATTACATTTCGCGGGTAAGAATGGAATATACTGCCCATGCCAGGGCTCAGGGCATGACCCAGAAGGAGATCTCCTCCGAACTCGGCTTTTCTTCTCCGGCGGCATTCTGGATCTGGCAAAAAAAACACGACCGGGAAATCGAGTCTGTCCGGAAGCAGCTGAATCTCACGGACCGTGACACAGCGGATGACCCGGGACATAACTGACGGATATTCCCGGAATCAGGAGGACGAGACAGGTTTTTTGGGAAATGATGTTTGCATTCTAAGATTTTTCGTGTAAATTTAATGGGATGAAAGATTGGAGAAGGAGAAAAATGAGTATCGCCTCCAAAGTTATGGCCGCCCTGATCACCGATGCCGAACCGGAAACCGAAACGGAGATCAGGAATATCCAACTTGTTGAGATCAAGTAAATAACCATTCCAGATAGAAAAAAGAAGATCATTATGAACGAACAATGGATCAACAAAAAAGTCGCATTTCTGGGGGACTCCATCACGGACAAGATCCACGTGGGGACCACTAAAAACTATTGGAATTATCTGGAGGAGGAGTGTCATCTGATCCCGCTCGTATACGGGATCAACGGACAACGCTGGGATGCCGTCCGCGCCCAGGCGGAAAAACTGCTCGCCGAACACGGCACCGACGTGGATGCCATTTTCATTTTCATCGGCACCAACGATTACAACGGCTCCATCCCGCTGGGGCAATGGTATGACCTCAAGGAAGAGATCGCCAACGCCAACGGCATCGTGAAAAAGAAGATCCGCCGGTATTTCAACCTGGATATTTCCACCTTCCGCGGACGGATCAACACCGGCATGAGTTTCCTCAAAAAACATTTCCCGCGCCAGCAAATCATTCTGATGACCCCGATCCATCGCGGGTTCGCCTGTTTTTCCGACGACAACGTCCAGCCAGACGAATCTTTCCCGAATGATCTCGGGCTCTACACGGAATCATACATCAACTGCATCAAGGAAGCGGGAAACATCTGGTCCGTCCCGGTGATCGACCTCAATTCCATCTCCGGACTGTTCCCGAACATAGATGAATATGCACAATATTTTCATCTGGCCGATACCGACCGGCTCCACCCCAATGCGGAAGGGCACCGCCGCATTGCCCAGGTGATGAAATACCAGATGCAGATGCTGCCGTCGACTTTCCGCTGAAAAACAACACTCTGTTCCTCTTTTCGGTTGGGAATCATCACTGTATCTACTTAACTTCTCTATTTTTTGAGATTTGGTTGCCACGTACATAAAAAAAGCTCCGGACTCCCGCTTTCTGGGAAATTCCGGAGCTTTGATTTATTTATCCGCTTCCGCTTCTTTGAAAACTTCGGCGACCGCTTTGATCGCAGCCGGGATGTCACCCGCATCCGTCAGCGTGATGCTCAGGAAACGTTTCTTCGTCACGCTGCTGGCGTTCCATACACTGGCACTGCTTTCCTCGCGGTAACTCACCGCATTCGTGCCGGATTTGACCGTCGCGAAATCGCCAGACACAAAGATCGAACGGATCTCGGGTACCTTGTTGTCGGCGTTGATCCCGATATGCGCGTCGACCACCGTCCCGTTCCCGGAGACATTTTTCGTGGTGATCCCTTCGGCCAGTTTCTCAGTGGCGCAGCCGGTAAGCAGAACGATACCGGCCAGCGGAATGATAAAGTGTTTACGCATGTTTCCGACTCCTTCTGTCATGGGCGGCGATCCATGCTTCTTTCGCCGCGGGGGTCGATATGGCCAGATCGGCCGCTTTTCTGACCCCGGACCAATAGGCCAGTTCAAGACGGTATTTTTTATCCAGCAGCCGCCAGGTCCACAGCGGGTATTCCGATGCCATGATCTTCCTGGTGTTCTCGCACCAATTTTCGACCGTCCGATAAAAACCTTCATCCGTGCCGTCGGACTGCGCAAACTGCATGTCATGGATCAACACGACCGGTTTGAACAGCGCCATGGCTTTGGTGAGGATCTCCCGGGCTTCGGGGATCCAGCTGTCCGGGCCGGCGCCATTATATTCTTTCGCGGTTTCCTCAAGCGTGAAATGGTCCAGGACTTCCCGTCCGGCAAGCTGGTATTCCGTACATTTCTGCCGCAGCAGATAGATTTCTGCAAGTTCTGTCATCGTATGGATCTCTTTTCGATCTCCGCCCGGTTTGCGCACGGCATTCCGGGCGGGTTTCGGGTCAATAGGTTTCCAGTGCGGTCCGGATCTTGGCGATCACCGGCTCCCATTTCGCTTTGTCCTTGAGCAGGAAGATGCTGTATTTCCGGTTGAGCTTCTGAAAATCGGCCTTGGCGTCCACGCCGGAAAGGGTCGGGACAATGGCGATCAGTCTGTCGATGGCCAAAGCCGCCTGACCCGGCTGAAAATTCTCATGCAGAAGCCGGTCGATCAGATACGCATACAGCTTGGCGTCGGTCATTCCGATCGCCTTGGTCTTCCTGATGGCGAAATTGAGGTCGATGTCGGAGGGATTGGTCTGGCAGAATTTCCAGACGTCCGCGGGCCACAGGTTTTTATAATATGCGATGTGTTTTTTGAGGTAAAGTTTCGTATTTTTCTTCTTCGCCTCGGGAATAATGTTTTCCGCGTCAACAACGCTGTCGATCAGCGCGCAGTAATCGGCAAAGGATTTGACCGGGGTCTGCAGCATCTTCATCAAAACGGTGTTGATGCACTTCGAAGTGGGTCGGTTTTCCGCGGCGGCCGCAGAAGCGGCGGCGGAGAACTGCGCCGGATCGGTGCAGTTGTAGCCGGGGAAGTTGTATGCGGCGGATGCGCTCAGCGCGAGCGCAGCGAACAGGGAAACAGTAAAAATCTTTTTCATAATGAAAAACCTTTCTTTTGAATAAAAATCAGTAAGTTTCCAGTGCGGTCCGGATCTTGGCGATCACCGGTTCCCATTTGGCTTTGTCCTTCAGCAGGAAGATGCTGTATTTGCGGTTGAGTTTCTGGAAATCGCCCTTGGCATCCACCCCGGAAAGGATCGGAACAATGGCAACCAGTTTGTCCACGGCCATGGACACATGGTATGGCTTGAAATTTTCATGCAGGAGCCGGTCGATCAGATACGCATACACCTGAGCGTCGGTCATTCCCAGCGCTTTGTTTTTATTTATCACGAAACCCAGGTCGAGTTCGGAGGGATTGGCCTGACAGAATTGCCAGGCGTCCTCAATCCACAGATCCTTGATATAGGGGATCTTTTTCTTCAGGTTTGTCTTCAAACTCTTTTTCCCGGATTCGTGGGTGAATTTTTCCGCATCAACGACACTGTCGACCAGGGCGCAGTAATCGGCAAAGTTCTTGACCGGAGATTGCAGCATTTTCATCAGAATGATGTTGATGCACTTCGAATATTTGTTCACCGCGGCGGCTTCGGAAGCGGCGGCAGCGTACAGCGCCGGATCAGTGCAATGGAAACCGGGGAATTTGTAGGCGGCGAATGCGCTCAGAGAAAGCGCGGCGAACAGGGAAACAGTAAAAATCTTTTTCATAAGGAAATCCTTTCTTTTGATCATTTTGTTTATTTTGCCGGACAGGTCGGACTGTTCGGACAGGTCGGACAGAACATTTTTCAGGTCATTTGGTTTCCTCCTTGCCATAATTCAGTGAAAGGTTTTCGGTGAATTTGCTGTTGTAGATCCCGTCGGAGCCGTCGCCGCGGATCGTGAGCGTGCCGACGCAACCGCCGGAGCGGAAACGCCGTTCGATCCGCTGCTTGATCTTCAGGTTTTCGGCGAACGTCCGTCCGGTGTCGTGCTGCGTGTCGTAATACGGTTTTTCGCCGATGGACAGACCGATGCGTGGCAGGTCTCTGACCCGGTCGAACACCCCGTTCATTGCCGGTTCGATGGCGACGCCGCGATAGCCGATCCCGAAGAGCAGGACGGCCGATGCGTTTGCGGGAACGTTGTAGGCGACCGTATGGGGGGATTCTGCGGTTCTGCCGCAGAACGCTTCCCCGATGACCGCGATCTCCGGATTGAGTTTCCGCGCGGCCCGGAGCAGATGATTGCGGAACGGTTCATCCATGAGGAGCAAATGCGAACTGGTCCGGCGCCAGCCGATCAGGTAAGCATCCGACCTCGCGCAGATCCGGCTGACGAATTTTTCGATCAGGTCCGGATCGCGATACACGCTCCAGTTCAGTTTTTCCGGTCCGGAGTAGGCGCAGACGATCTTCATCCCGTGCGCCCGGATCAGGTCCGCCGTATCGGCCAGCCGGTCCAGGTCTTCGCTGGTGTCGAACGTGAGCAGCACGGCGTTGTATCCTTGCTTCCCGTAGAAATCCAGATTGCGTTCCAGCGTGGAGACCTGATCTTCCCCGACCGGACACTTGACCTCGGCAATGATCCGCAGATCGGCGGGCAGCGGTTTGTATTCGGGCGTATACGGTTCGTTCTTCCGGTAGATCGCCAGCCATTTTTTCCAGGCTTCGGAATCCAGACCGAATTCCGGATCGTGACGCAGATTGCGCTGGTCGGAAATTTGACTCGCTTCCTGAAACATGCGCTGCAGCTTCGGAATGCGGTCCGACGCCATGGCGATCAGCGGAATCGCTACATTGGCGGACGAAACTCCGGCAGTTGAAACTCCGGCTGACTGGACGGAGGTTGTCAGGACAGACACGTCCGACAGATCGGACGAAACGGGAAGATGATACATTTCCACATCCGCCGCCAGGACTTTAACGCCGGTGATCTCCGGCGCGGCGACTTCCGGCACGGCAACGGTCGGCAATTCCACCTTCGGCACTTCCACTTTCGGCACTTCGACGGTCGCGGCGGTCACATCGTCCACCACGGGTGTTTCCGGTTCGGTCAGATTGGTCATGACCAGTGTCCCGCCTCCGATCGCGGCGGCAGTCACGGCTCCTGCGATGATTTTTCCTGCAGTATTCATTTGCCCGGTCTCCTTTTGTTTCCGACGGTGACTGCCATCACGAATTGCGGTGTCCAGCCGTCCTGATACGTTACGAGGTTCGCGGAGGAATCCCCCTCTTGTGCAGTCAGACGCAGTCCAGGCGCCAGAAAGTATCCGCGGAAACTGCTGGTTTCGGTGGCCGATATGTCCGCAGCTGAAGCAACCACTTCGGAAGTCGGATCCGCATTCTCCAGGTTGGACGAGGTGCTGAGTATCTGGCCATTATCGGATATCTGCGTGTAGGTTTCGACCGTCAGATACAGCCGGATCAGAATGACGTCGCCCGCCGACGCCTCACAGTCGATCTGCGCCGATCCAAACAGTTTTTTCTTCGTCATGATGGCAAGGTCGCCCGCGGAAAACTTCTTGGTCGCGGCCGTGTGCCAGGTCGTGTCCGGCAGCACGCGGTATTGCAGCGTCATGGTGATCCCGGAAAGTTCCGCGCCACATCCCGGGTATGAGTTGTTATTATATGAAATATCGGCAGCCGAAACATATACGGTCAGCGGCAGATGCACGGTCTGGTGATTGACCGCGGTATAACTATAACTGACCGTCCCTAAATTATAGTCGACCCCTGCGATGTGGTTGTCCGGCGAATTGACGCCGCTCAGATAGAAGTACCGCTGATATTTCCGCCAGCCTGCGGCCGGCGCCGGGGTGGCTGGTTCATACTGGCACGCCAGCGCACCGAGCGCGGCGCCGAGGATCAGGGATGTGATGGTTTTTTTCAGATTCATATTTGCTCCTTTCGTCAGATCAGATACCAGAACGGATCGCCGTCAACACCATCGTCCGACCAGCACGCGATTGCATCTTGCGCGACCGCCGCCTTCGTGCGGACCGGGCATCCGGCATAAGTCGAACTCAGCACGCCGCCCGGGAAGTCGATCCATTCGTCGTTGTAATACACTTCCGCTTCGACCGTTGTCCCGCCGATTTTCAGCGAATAATTCCCTTCGCCCGCCGGACGGGTGAAATACCGCGGTTCCGGATCCAGCGCGAACGTGCGGGTTTCGGTCTTGACCACGGTCGAACCACGCAGCCATTGGATCGTCAGCACGGTCCCGTCCGTGATGAAACACCCCACATCGCACAGCACTCGATACCCGGCGCAGAGGTGGGACAGCGCATCAGTCTCGAAATCCACGCCGCTGAATCCCTTGCAGTGCGTCGGGAGCGCCGTCGCACCGTCCAGCACCCGGACCGAGAGGACATCGTCATCCGTCCATTCATGCGCATCCGGATCGTCGTTGGCCGTTTCGCCGTTGTAGAGATAAAGTTCCTCCGGCGCATCCAGCGTGAGATATTCCGCCGCTCCGACCCAGTAAACCCCGGCCGGATTGACAAAAATTTTGGAAACATATCGGTCGGTTATCTCGGTCATCGTGTCGCAATCGATCAGCCGATTGTTTCGAACTGCATAATGATTTATTACATCAGTATAGCTCCCCAGGGAATCAAGTATTTCCCGGGTATCAGTACCGCGGAGACGGTACAACACCCCGTCACAGAGACCATAAGCCCACCTCGTGGGATTACCATTTGAATAAACGATGCTTGGCCAGGTCACAATCGACCATTGATTTGATATTCCGAGCTGACTCAATCCCTGAGTCGATCCACCGTATAGTTTCCCATCGCAGATGGCATAATCATATCGTACGGAACTGGTGTATTCCGTGTTGCCAAACCCGGTAATACAAGTCCAATCCCCGGAAATATCGCTCATTTTGACAAGATTCTCATAAGGCTGGGAAGATACATAACGATATGGTTTCCCATCCGGACCGATAACCGCGGTATGACCGGTGCTGTAAAGATCCAGAAGTACGAACTTCCACCCTCCGGATCCATCCAGCTGCGAAAGGGCGGTTTGTTCGATGGCGTAAACATACCCGCCCCTGCGGATCCCGAGCGAACCCTTGAGGTCGATCCAGTCCGAATCGCTGCCCGCCTGGAAAATTTCTCCTCCGTTGATATAGTAGAGCTTCCCGTTTCTGATCGCATGCGAATTGCAAACTTTGCTCCAGCCGGAATTGTTTTCAAACTGATACGGTGTAAAATCATATATATAATTCGGCCGATACCAGTTTCTGCGGATTTTACCCAGAACCCCGGCAACGCAAGCATTGTACACACTGGTGTTGTTTTCTATGAAAGAATGATTATCCACATCAACATGATCCAGATCTGTCCGCATACCGATCAGGGAAATATTTTCTTGGAGGCCTCTTGATCCATACAAATTGAACCTGCCGGGCGTCACGACCGGAATCGAAATATTCCAGTAATCTGCGAGCAGATCCAGACAGTTGATGATCGTGGCACTGTTGTTGACGGTGATGCGCTTGCCCGCGAGCAGCTGCCGGAAACGTACCCGGGCGGCATCCAGATCCGTGAGAAAAGTTGAAAGACTCATTCTTCGGATCCCTCCTCTTCCGCAGTTTCTTCTTCGCCAAGAATTGCCCGCGCCTGGGATTCAAACGATCCGAGTGCGGTTTCCAGCGCACTGACCCGTCCGCCGAGCGCCGTGACATCGGCCGCCGCAGCTTTCGAGGCAAGATCGGCCATGTTCGGGACTTCGGTCCCGCCGACGGTCGAACCGTCGCCGATCCGGATCCGTTTGGTTGCCGTGTCGTAAACGGGCAGCGCTTCCGGATAAGTTTTGGAGGCAACATGCCTCGGGAATGCGTGGATATGAGTTTCTACAGCCATAATCAACCTCCTATGATTACAAGTTCTTCGGAATAATTGCCGGGATCGACCAGATTGTCGAACGGGTCCTCCTCTTCGCCCGGATCGGACGGATCGGCGGGTTCAGACGGATCGGACGGCGTCGAACCGGAGTTCGCCGTCACCTCGACCCACCTGCCGTATTGCCGGGCATAAAGTTTTCCGTCATTCGGACAGTCTCCGATCCCGGAGGAAAGATGTCCATACCAGGTGAGATAATCGTCCGTGCCGCCCGCATCCAGATATTCCTGATAGGGCGATACGCCGGAAATCCCCTGCGCGAACCGGATCACGCCGCCAAGCGAAAGATCCAGATCGGCCCCGGCAAAATAGACATGCGTCCGGTTGTCCGTGTAGCAGTAATGGATCGTGACCCGATGCGTGACCTGGACCGATTTGGTTTCGCCCGGATCGTCCGGGTCTTCGAAATAGAGTTCCACGCTCGCGATCGGCTTGACGCCGTTGAGCGTGACAGAATTGGCAATGATCTCCAGCGAATCTTCCGCATCCGTGCCGAACACCACCGGACTGACCGGTGCCGCGTTTTCCCCCTGCGGTCCGCGTGCACCTTGAATGCCCTGCGGTCCCTGGATCCCCTGCGGCCCGCAATACAGCCGGATCCCCGCCGACCACGCGCCCAGATCGCCGCTGGTCTTCTGATAGAACATCTGGTATTTGAACCCGGTATTCTCATCCGCATAAAGATCGGTGGCCATGTAGCGGAATCCGCGGTCGGCGGCATCGTAATTATGCCGGTTGGCCAGCGTGCCCGTCGCGTCGATCTGCAGACCGTCACCGGGATCGCCTTTTTCGCCCTGCGGCCCGCGCTGGCCGTCGTCTCCCTTGGAACCCTGTGCACCTTTCGGCCCGGTTTGTCCGGTCGGTCCGGCAGGCCCGGCGGGTCCAACGGGTCCAACGGGTCCGGGTACGGTGGTGAGCGGGACGCCTGCGGTCCAGGTGCCGCCGATAAACCAGTAACATTTGCCTTCGTCGGAAGCAAGGAAACAGTAACCTTCCGCCGAACTGGCCGGACGGTTCGCGATCTCATCCACACCGTCGGGAGTGACGGCCAGTCCGTCGTTGCCGTAGGGGATCGGCATGGCTGCAGATGGCGTGCCATCGGTTCCATGCTTCACGCGCTGGTAAAGATCAACATGGTTTGCGCAATTTGCGTGCCAGTTTTCACCGTCGGCGGAATATTCCCAGATCAGCGGCTGCGCCAGCACGGCGCGCGTCCAGCTCATGCTCGCAACGTCGCTGTCAAGTTCCTCCAGTTCTTCGCTGCCGTCCGGATCGATCGCGTTGTGGCAGGTGACGCCAAGCAGGATGATGACGACCACATCCCCGGAGTGGTTGAAGCCGCGCAGTTCGAAATAACCGTCGCGGAATTGTTTCCCGTTCAGAGCCTGCGCAAACTGTTCCGTATTCGCATTGACCGGGATGGTCAGCAACCCGGTTGACGCATTGGTTTTGTCGATGCCGGATACGGTGCGGCACATCGGTTCGATCGAGCTCAGCCAGTCGCAATCGACCGCCGCGCGCCAGCTGATCACTCCGGAGACGTCCGGATATTCCGGATCGGAGCCGAGTTCGCCGCCGTAAAGCTGCAGCTCCCACGAGGGCTTTTCCCCGAGATACAGCACCGGCTTCCCGGTCAGCCGGCAGTTGTCCTCATCCACGCGGCATTGCCGTGTCAAGTTGTAATAAAGTTTCATTTTTTCTCCTGAGTTGCAAATTGCAGGTTTCCGGAAAAAGTATAAAGTAAGATGACCGCTCGCTATGCTCGCTGAATAGTGAAGTAATTTTCTGAAAAGCCACTGTATATGATTTTTCATACTTCATACTTTATACTTCATACTTTCAGCCAGCGATGGCTGTCCTCATACTTCAAACTTTTCTGTTCTCATTCTTTCTCCTTGAAATGGAATATTTTCGAATAATCGGCGAAGGCGGTGCAGAAAGTCGCGCGCCAGCCGCCGGACGTGGTGTGATCCGTGGTCGGTGTCGGGATGTCTCCGGTCAGATCGGACTCGTCGAATTCGATGAACACGCCGTCCGCATCCGCGGTGAGGACATTGACGCCGGGAGAAAGCTGATCAGCCGCAGCAAAAAAATCATCACTGCCGTCCGCGCCGTTGACCTTGATCACCAGGTAAATATTGCCCTCTGGTTCAAACCCTTCCGGCAGTTCTGCATAAATTTTCCGCGTAATGATCACATCGCAGCAGTAGGATCCCTCGCGCCAGCCGTGATCCGGGCCATAGATCAGAGTGATCGAAGTTCCCGGCAGACCATTCCCTGTCCCCGTGTTCAGACCGGACAGTGCCGCCGCAATAGATTCGGCCGGACTGGACGGGATGCCGGTATGTGTCGAACCGGAAAGGAAATCATATTGATACGGCACCGGCGCATACCGCAGCAGATCGATCGCTTTCCTGCGCTGCATCAGCCAGACCAGGTTCCACTCCGGCGACAGGTCCCCCTTCTCCGGATCGGCGATGGCGTCTTCTTCGCCGTCCGCCGCTTCCAACAGCAGTTCGTCCCAGGTCCACATGGCTTCGGTCACGTCGGACAGGTCTGACGGGTCGGACATTTTCAAGTGGTTCAGATACCGGACGGCGATTTCTTTCAGCTGCCGGTCGAATTTGACACACCAGGATTGTCCGCGTCCGCATTCCTGAAACTTCTTCAGATGATCGGTTTCAGCGATCGGATCGATTTCCCATTTTCCGGCGAACGGGAGCTGACGTTCGGCCAGGGCCTTCATCAAGCCTTCAGCGGGTTTCCAGACCGGCATGAAGCCCGGATTCGGGAAACCAAAGGCTTCCCAGCAAAGATCTTCCGTTTTCATTTCACCCACCGTCCGGTGACTTCGATGTCGCCGCAATCGCGGATCTGATGGGCCGTGTAGGAATCGGTTTGTTCATCGTAGACGATTTCGGCGATCCGCAGAATGTAACGCTTTTCATCGCCGGTCTCCGGCAGTTCTTCTTCCAGGTCGAAAATGATTTTGTATTCCTCCGTCTCCGGATCATAAGTCACGTCCAGATATAACTCCCCGGCTTCCGCTTCCCATTCCTGGTCTTCGATCATCTCGCGATACGACCCGATCGTAACCATACCGGCGTTACCCGATTCGCCGGCCGAATCGAACAGTTTTACACGCCATTCCGGCGTTCCGTCGGTACTCGCGTCATAAATCTCCACGGCAAACGGCCCGCCGTCCTCCTCATCCGGCGGCATCGAAATCGTGCCTCCGCCGGAAGGAACATCCGCGGAGACTACCGTCCCGCTCGGATAATGCTGGATCCGGATGCCGTTTCCGGCGATCAGGCGCATGGACTGCAGATGATCGCGCAGGAGGCCGTTCCACATTTCACTCCATTTTCGGATCATCGAAATGAAATTTCCTTCTTCAAGTCTTCCCGGCAGCATGATATTTCTCCTGTCAGTTCTCGTAAAGATCCTTATCCCATCCCTCATCATTGCCGGATCGGGTCCAAGTCATCGTGGCCACCCAGTATTTCCCGCTCCACGATACACCGGCATCGTCGCATTTCCAGTTGCCTCCGGTGATCCCGAAGGTTTCGTTCGGCATGCCGATTTTGTTCAGGGTGTTGGCGATCATCCGGCCCGCGGCTTTCGCCGTGCCGAAACGGGCAGACTCCGTGATCGAATACGTCGCCGCGTCATAACTGCTCACGCCCGGTTTGACCGGATCTTTGAGGGTATGCCACATTCCTTTTTTGTCGCAGGGACATTCCCCCGGCGATCTCACCCAACGGAATTTCTGTGCTTCGGCCTCGGAGATCACCGTGTTTTCTGCCGTCTCCCACCACTCCGGCACTTCACTTGTTCCAGGAGAGCCCGCCAGATAATAGTTCCAGCAAGTCCGGTAATCCGGATGGCTTTCCAGCGGCATGGAAAGCATGGAGCCTTTCAGCTGTGCCGATTTTTTTCCGTAACCCTTGCCCGGCGGAGACGAGTATTCTCCGCCGCCGGACGATTCATACAGCAGTTCGCAGCACCAGATTTTCGGACTGTCCTGATACACCCGGCTGCTTTTCAGTCGTCCGAATTCCCCGCCTTCGTCGATCGGGTGCGCATTCTGCAGTTCCAGCATCTCGCCCTGTCCGCCCTGATACACGATCATCGTGCTCAGGCCGTCCCCGTTCTGCGATTTCACCCTTGACTGATGTTTGATGTTCATTTCCTCAACTCCTTCCCAGCTCTTCCAGATAACGCATGATCTTCTCCGCCGCCTCCGCCTGCCGTTTGTTGTAATTGCAGGCTTCGAGCGCGATCTTCTCCGGATCCGGCTTCACTGCCCCTCCCGAAAAGCCTCCGCGCGATGTCAGTTCATTGCTTTGAATGGCCGGATCGCCCAGGAAGGCTCCGGCCCGGTAATCCATTTTCCAGCTCAGATCCGACAGTTTTTCCACTTTCGCCCGTTCTTCTTCCGAAAGTTTCCTGCCGGATGTCCTTTCCGCTTCCCGCACGGCTTTTTCCCGGGTACCCCCCTGCCCGCGTCCGAATATCTCCAGCACCTGGTCTTTCAGTTCCTGCGCCTTCTCCCTTTCACCCTTTCTGATCATCGCCGGATCCACGCCCGTCAGTTTCACCGTTGTCCCGTCCAGTTTGATCCCCAGATCGCCATACGCCCGGGTCGATTCACCATTGTCCCCGCTGCGCAGGCGGTTGAACACTCCCTGCAGTTTTGACCACTTTGTTCCCGGCGGTTCCGGCAGAACTGGTGCCTTCGGTTTCATCGGGATCGTCTCTCCCGTCAATTTCCCGCTCAGGTCCGGGCCGGGAAAATCTCCTCGTTTCTCAAGTTTCACTTCAACAGTTTTTGCTTCCGGCAGCGTTTCCAATTTTCGCTTTGCTTCTTCGATTTCCTCCGATCCTCTTACCTCGGTTTCCGCCACGAACCTCTTGCCGCCGAAACGGAAAAAAATGTCCAAAATAGACTGGGCAAATTTCTTTGCTTCATTCACTGATGATTCAAAAATTTTTGAAATTTCTTTGGTCATAAACTCTTGGGTTCCTTTCTTTTGATATTATATTTTTCATTCAGGGTGAAGGTTTTTCTTAAATGAATTTTCATGTATTTTTATACTGTGGGAAATATTGAATGTTTTCCGGTTCAGTCCAAGGCTCTCCCGTTTCCGCGTTCTCTCTCAGGAATTCCTTTCCGAGTTCATCCACTCGTGCGGTGATCCGGTCCATGACTTCTCCATTCTGCACCCGTCGGATCTTGTCGCCGTCCGCGCCCTCGCGACGGCGCCACGCCACATACAGGTTGCACACCAGCGACAGCGGCAATTCGTGGATCACCCGGTCGTAAGGCATGCCGCTTTCCCTGACCGCGATCGAAGCGATCCACGCCAGCCAGGCACCGTCGTAAAAAACTTCCTCCGGACCGCTGCCGGACTTCGGCAGCATGGCCAGAGGAGAAAAAGCATTTGCGATCACCGTCCGGATCTCCCGCATCAGCGTTTCTGCATCAAGACCGGTTGCCGCCATGTATCCATGGGCCTCCGCCGGAAGGGAGGACAAGGCAAAGTTCAGCTTCCGCAGGTCCGGACACCTCAGCACATACAGGAAAATGTTCAGCTCGGTCTCCGTCATGGTATTTTTTCCGGTGACCATAGGATTGTCCACGACCCATAGGAAAGCCCATTTCGCAGCCGTCAGCGGCAAAATGGGCAAATCGCCGATCCGGGACCGGACAGTCAGCAGGATCGCGTCCAGCGCGGCCGGAATGGTGTTTTCCCGGCCGGCCAGCTGCGAGCGCAGTTCCCGGAGTACCGGATCGGCGGCCAGCATTGCGGAAAATTCCCGCGATGCCAGCCGTTTCATGTCATCGGGAGACATCATGATCCGCTGCCGGAAACCGCCGGGACGGGCGCGCTGGCTGTGATCGAAGCGGTCTGATGGCCGGTATTGGTCTGGGCGACCTCGACGCTTTCGATCTTGTAGGTAATGCCGCCGATGGTGAGGTCGGCGCCGACGGTCAGAGCGAGAGCTCCGCCGCTGACCGTTCCCTCTATCTGCAGCGAATATTTTTTGCCGTACATGTCGATCTGGATTATGTTGCCTTCTTCATCCATCGCTTCGGCGGACTGGGCACGGCTTCCCTGTTTGATCGAGGTGATGATGAGGCCGGACACGGCGCCCTTGTAGGACGCGGTCCCGAAGGTAATGGTGGAAGCGGTGCTTCCGGAGGCGGGTGTTTCGTCAGGCATGATAAATCCTTTCCTGTCTTGTTTCTTGAAGCCCGGGAACCCGGGCGGTCTTGTTACCTGGAGCGGCAAAGCCGCGGTCCTTCCGTCTTATATTGAGCCTTGTTTGATCTCCAATCCGAACGCGAGCGCTGCGTATTGTGCGTCGGGACTGACGGCGACACACTCGGCGGGATAATACCAGACGCCGTTGATCTCCCTTCCGTCGGCGGGGAAGAGTTCGATCAGACTGGACGCAGCCTGAAAAACGGACAGTGTCCGTTCGCCGTTGCCGGCCCGGAACTGATCGACCAGGACCAGTTTCATTTTCAGGGTGCTGGTCATATCGGGTCCGTTGAATTTCAGATTGTTGAAACCGACGATCACGCCGGGAAGTTTTTCCGGATTGATCGTCTGGATTTCCCCGATCAACTGGTCGGAATTCTGAAGAGCGGAAATCCGCACGGTCTGAAAATGTATGATTAACAGGTCGTGCAAATCACCTGCGATCTCGTTCAATTTACGCATGAAAAACTCCGTTTTCTCTGGAGATGAAAGTTGAAAGATAAAAGATAAAAGGGTATATTGATAAAAATACAATCTGGAGGATCATGATTATGCACGGTTTTGAAGAACTTGATGTCTGGAAACGCGGATGCCGTCTTGCAGTTGAACTTTACAAGGCATTACAGGATTGCAAAGACTATGGTCTGAAAGACCAGATGACTCGCGCAGCGGTTTCCATACCATCCAATATCGCCGAAGGTCACGAACGGCGAACCGGAAAAGAATATGCACAATTCCTTTCCATCGCCAAGGGCTCTGCCGGAGAATTGCGAACTCAAATTTACATTGCAGCAAAAATCGGAGTTCTCGATTCAAAAACAACTTCGCACATGACACGGGAATTGAAAGAACTTGCTTCCATGCTTCAATCCATCATCTCAAAACTGTAAATCTTATCCCTTTTATCTTTCCCCTTTTATCTTTTATCTTAAAATCCGGTCGTCTTTCCCCGGTCGAAAATCGGCTCGTCACGCTGGACCAGTGCGATCATACCGCCGGGAGACTCCATATTTTCCGGCGCATCCGGCAGACGGAACCGGTCGGTACGGACCAAATTGAGATACCTGCGGACCTGATCGACCCGGCGCTTGATCTTTTCGGAAAACTCCGATCCGGCAGGCCGGGCATAGACCCGTTCTTCCGCCAGCGTGAGATTCCAATCCTTGAGCAGCGCCAGGGACCGTTCCCCCGTGACCGGCAGAGCATAACGGGCGGCGATCGCGCCGTCGATTTCGGCGGCGGCACTTTCGAGGTCGTCGGAAATGTCCGCACGGGCAGATAAGTCAGCCCCGGCGGACAAATTGTAGATCTCATCGAAAATGCTGCCGCCGATCCGCTGCCGGAGTTCAGAAGCGGATGCGTAACTCATCAGCTCACGATCCCGGCGTAAACCAGATGCGGGAACGCGGCCGCAGCGGAACCGTAGGCGGCCGTGCCGAAGATCGCCTGGTCTTCCATGAAGACGCCTTCATCGTCCGGCTTGTTCTTGCTGATCAGCTCGGCTTCCTTGGATTTCTGCAAAGCGATCGGCTTGATCGGGCCGCCGCAGCTCATCAGCCGCCAGTGGTTGGCATAGGAACCGACGAAACGCTTGTTGATGATGAGTTTGGCCAGCCCTTTGCAGGAGTTCTTCACGGTGATCTTGCCCTGGCCGTCGATCTCGTATTCGTTTTCGAGGATGTCTCGGGCGGCAAATTCCAGGCCTGGCCCGACCATCAGCACATCCGGCTGCACAGCCAGCGGTTCGCCTGCGTGGCCGCAGTAGGACTGCATGGTCTGCCACGCGGTCTTGAAGGTCGCGGCGGAGAGCGCGCTGGTGGTCTTGTTGCAGATCGTGGATTTTCCGTATTTGCGGTCGGTGGCGAAGAAAGCCTTGCCGTCGATCCAGGAATCCGGATTCAGGATCGCGTTGGCGGCCAGCTGATCCCACAGGGACTTGGCCGCAACTGCCATCTGCCGGATCGCGGTCATATACATGCCCCAGTTGTCCGATTCGATCTCACGGACCCGGATGCCGACCGTTTCCTCGTAAGCGTCTTCGGTCATGGTGATCATTTTCCCTTCCAGATTTTTGATCTGGCGGGCGCCCAGCCATTTTCTCATGCAGGAGAATTGTTCGATGAACGGCAGTTTGATCGTGGTGTGAGCGGAATCGCCGACGATCATGCAGAATTGTTCGTAGTTGGAAGGAGCGGCCTCAAATGCGTTTTTGAAAGCCATGTCGTAAGCGATCTTCATCGCTTCGAATTTGTCAGCGGTAAGATTCATGGTGATTATCCTTTGATTTGGAGTTAATTTTTTGAGTATAAAGTATAATGTATGAAGACCGGCGCTTTGCGCCTCAAAGTAGATGAAGGAGCAAAAAATGAATGTTTTTGAAGATCTGGAGGTCTGGAAAAAGTCCTGCCGACTGACAGTATCCATTTACAAATCTTTGAAAGATTGCAATGATCGTTGCTTCAAGGATCAAATGACCCGGGCGGCTCTTTCGATTCCGTCGAATATTGCCGAGGGTGCGGAACGACGATCAAAAAAGGAATTTATCAATTTTCTTTCCATTGCCAAAGGCAGTGCGGCAGAACTTCGGACCCAGATCTACATTGCGTCAAAAATCAAACTGCTTTCCGCATCCGAATGTAAATCGTTCATCACAGAATTGAAGATCATTTCCGCCATGCTTCAAAAACTGATTTCCTCCCAGGAAAAATAATCCCCGGATCACTTTATACTTTCAGCGCGCGAGCGCTGTCTTCATACTTCATACTTTCAGCACGAGAGTGCTGTCTTTCCGTTTACAGTGCGGCGATCGCCGCGGCGTTCACGGCAGCGGCGGCCTGGGCTTCGGCGGCGGCGAGCGCGTTCGGCGTAATCTCCACGGCAACACCGTCGGCGGTGACGTCGATCACGATCCCGACGGGGATCTTGTTGGTGCCGCCGACCTTGCCGACAGTATGGTCGTCCACGACATACGCGGCAGAACCGATATCCGAGGCGGCGAGTTCTTCGGAACTGGTGCCGTTGTCGAACAGGAAAACGCCGGTCCGGATCCGTGCTTGTTTTCCCTCGCCGACAGTTCCTTCGGCGCGGCCGAGGACGGTCAGGTTCGCGGTGTCGGAAGCCGGGACGGCTTTGCCGCTGGAGTTCTGTGCGGTGATCGCACCGGCATAGACCGTGCTGCCGGAAGCGACTTCGCGTTCGAAATTGTAATGGAGTGCGCCGACATGGAGTTCGGCCGTGTTGCGTGCCTGAGTAAGTGCAGACATTTTAATTCCTTTCGTTTTTTAGATAAAAGATGAAAGATAAAAGGAACGCAGAGCGTAAACCGGAGATTCGGGCCATGCCCCGTTTCCGGCTGCGCCGCCCTTTCATCTTTCCCCTTTTCTCTTTTATCTGGTTTTCCGTTTGAGGTATTCTTTTTCGGCGTCTTTGATCCCGGCATTGCGGAGGGAGTCGATCGCAATGCGGTCGGCCGCGGAGAGCACGACATCCGCTTTGCGTGCGGTCGTCTTGTGTTCCAGCGGTGAGGGAAATTTCGGCGCGGCATGATCCAGATACGCGCTCAGCGCCCGGCTGTCGAGGCTGTCCACGTAATCCATGTCCGCGTCCACGATCTTCCGTTCGGCACGGCCGCGGGCGACCAGGTCCGCATGCGCTTTCTTTTCGGCGGACGCAGCAAGTTCGTCGATCTTCGCCTGTTTTTCGTCGGAGCTCTTCGCTTTTTCGGTCTCCGCTTTCAGCGCGGCGATCACCTCGTCCAGCGTGGCGCCGGCCTTCAGTCCCAGCAGCTTTTTGACCTGCTCGATCAGGGAGGCTTTCTCCTCGACTTCGCAGGCGATCTTGTCTTTTTCCTCCTCGGAGGTTTCACCGCCCAGCGCGACGGCGTCGCGCCCCGTCAGGCGCATCAGCGCCTTTTCCAGCTTGTTCATGCTGTCCTTTCCGTCGGACAAGTCCGACCTGTCCGACCTGTCGGACAATTTGGTTGCGGACGCGGCGAGCGCGTCCAGGTTATTGATCGCCGGGGTGTTGGTCATGGCGACCGACGTCACCCGCAGCGGTCCGTTTTCCAATCCCCGGATGACCGGGGAAAAATACTTGTAGATTTTCTCTTTGAGCATTTCATACGCCGCCGGATTCCATTTGACCTTGATCCGGAGTTCTTCTCCGGAAAGCATCAGGGAACCGAAACCCAGCGCGGCGACACCGCCGGGAAAGAGTTTCAGCGTTTCGGCCTCGTCCAGTTTTTTCTGATTGGCCAGTTCGAAAAGATAGTGTTCCGAATCGACCGGGATGAGTTCGCCTTTTTTTTCGTGGTAGGCAATGATCTGCCGCATGTCTTCGGCGGTCAGGACGATCACCTCGTCCCTGCCCTCCCGGCAGATCGGATTGGGACCGATCCGGAGCAGCGTCCATTCCACGGGCACGTCGTTTTCGTCGCGGATCACGCCGGGCGATCCGGAAGAAAGAGAGATCCAGTTGTTCATTGTGCTAACCTCCTGAGAGAGAGTTACAAGTTACAAGTTTCAAGTTTCAAGTTACAAGTTTCAAGTTACAAGTTGCAAGTCTTATTGTTCGAGTTCTGCCGCTTCACAGCTGAGTTTCAGGCCGAACCTTTCGGAAAGTTCCTGCGGATCGGCTTTGAATCCGGCCTGTGCGAGCGTTTTGATCACTTGCGCGAGATGTGCCTGGTCTTCCACGGGTTCGACCTTGAAATGCAGTTTCGGCACGGCGGCGCCGCGGAAATGGAACGCGGTCCACGGTGCGGCGATCTGCGCCCGGACCGTGGTTTCTATCGCACGGGCGTCCGCTTCCAGAATGTCCTGCCGGACCGCCGATTGCGCAGACCCATTGCTCATGCCGGAACTGTCGCCCGAACTCGCCAGCTGCCCGACCAGCAGCGTGTAGATCGCGTTATGCGTGAACTCCAGCGCACGGAAATAGACGTTGTCGCCGCCGGTATTGCTCGCGTTCAGCAGCTGCAGTTCGGTCGCCTTGGTGAAGACCCCGCCGCCGTTCGGTCCGAAATTCCGGATCAGATTGTGCAGTATGTGCCGCTCATTCTCCCAGGCATTCTGGTCGACCTTCGCGATCACGAACGGCATCCCGAAGCGTTCGATGAAACTGAACAGGTCCTTGATCGGCCAGTTCTGGAAGCAGTGCAGCCAGGCCAGGACGCGGATCAGACCCGAACGGGCCGGATCGGCTTTCCGCCGGAACTGATGGAAGATGAAACGGTTGCTCGCCTCTGCCTCCGGCATCCCGTTCGGGAATTCGTCGCAGACCAGACGCGGGACAAAACTGTCGCGCAAGGTGAAATGATACGCTTCGATATTGGCGAATCCTTCCAGACTGCCGCCCTCGCCCCAGACGATCTCCGAGGCGGCGAACGGCATCACGACCGCACCGGTCAAATGGGAAAGCAGATCGTGGAACGTATCCAGACCGTTGAGTTCGCCTGCGGTGCGCAGTTCGCGTTCGAAGGCTTTGGCGGCTTCGGCGTCGAGTTCGGATCCGCCGCCCGGCTGGATGTCATATCCGGTCCCGAGCAGAGCGTCCGCACGCTGTTCGAGAGCCCCGATGATGTCCCAGTTGCGTTCCAGCATTTCACGGCCGCACAGACACAGCTGCTCGGTGTCGCCGGCATTCGCGGCATCGAAGATCCGTTTCAGTGCGGCCGGCGTGTAAACCGTGGTCGCGCCGTACCGGAACCGGTCGTTCGGATCGGGAATGGTCATTTGGTTTTGTTTGGTTTGCAGTTTCATGTTTCCTGCCTGGTTAGGTGGTTATGATTTACGGACACGGAAAATTTAAAATAAAAATCTGCTTCCCGGTCAGGTGTCCGGCGGAATGGACCGAACGATCACAGCCAGGAATTTTCCTGCATCCGGGGCAGCCGGTGCGGCTGCCGGAAAGGATCGGGCTCCGGACCGGAAACAGGATCGGACTGGGCTTTGCTGGGTTCGAACCGGCAAAACCCCTCCGAACCGCCTTCGGCATGAAGAGCCAGGGCACCGGCCCAGAAACGGTCGGAATGGCCGTTCTCGCCGCGGTCGGCGGTAAACCGGATATTGCCGGCGACCGTGGTCTCTTTTTTGATCGCGCGCAGGTCCGAACGCAGTTTCGGATCGGCGGGGATCCGGATATTCAAGTCTTCGAATGCCGCGCGGAACGGATACGCCAGTTCCTCCTTGACCGGACCGGAGAACTTGACTCCCTCCACGCGCCAGGAGCCGAATTTTTCGGCGGCGCGTTCGGCCAGCTGCATGCCCAGTCCGGAGGCGTCGATGCAGCAGCGGCGCATATTCGGCAGCGCCAGGAACGGATACAGAATTTCCTCCTGCTCCGAAAATTTCCGGTTTTCCAGGCAGATCAGCCGTCTGCACAAATGCCGTCCTCCCTCGAAAGAATTGACCCAGATCACGGTCAGGTCGTGATTGCGGCCGACGTCCACACCGGCATACAGAGCTTTCGCGTCCGACAAGTCCGACAGGTCCGACCAGTCGGACAGATTCGCCGGATTGCAGCCGTATTCGCAGGCGACGATCTGATCGAAAGACAGGAAGGCCGAAGCGTCATCGGCCGGCACACACATGTATTCCTGCTGGAAACTCTCTTCGTCCGAACAGCCGCTCCGGATGAAGTTGAAATAATCGGCTTCATCCATCTCCTGCCGCTCGTCGTCCGGGGAAAGTTTCTGCTGCAGACGGTAGAGAAAACCGTCGTTGAGCGCGTCTTCGAGCGTGACGCGGTGCAGCGAAATCTTTTTCGGGTTGCCTTTTTCGCGGACTTCGGCAATCATTTCGTTGAAAAAATTATGGCTGCCGCGATGCGTGGACACTATTTCGAGCTGTCCTCCCCAGGTGATGCCCGGATACGCGATCGCGTAAAGTTTGCGCGGATCCTTATGCAGCGCAAATTCGTCCAGCAGACGGTCACCGCGTTTGCCCGCCTGGGCGTCCGGAGAACTGGACATGGAATTGATCCGACATCCGTTGGCGAATTGCAGCACATAATTTTTTTCATCTTCGACCAGCTGGACGCCGAGGTCGCGGACCGCCGTATGGAGTATGGAGGCGAAATGCTTGCAGTCATCCAGGAACAACTGCGCCTGGATCTCGTCCCGGCTGGAAACCCACGCATCGAGTTTTGCTCCGGCGAGAGCTTTGCGCCGGACCAGGGAATACGCGCTGGCCCAGGAGATCCCGATCTGGCGGGATTTTTCCATGACTTTGATCCGCGCGGGATCCAGCACCCAGCGCCGCTGATACGGCAGCAGCAGGGCATCGGACGGCGGTATGATTTTAGCGTTTCCCATGGGGTATTTCCTTTTCTGTGATCTCGCGTCATGCCCAGTCTTCCGCGAACTTGTCGGACAGGTCGGACCAGTCGGACGGGTCGGACATCGCGGAAACCGGGGTGGCGGCGCGGGATCACCGGTTTCACAGCAGCTTGATCTTGTCTTCGACTTCCGCCAGGGTTTCTTTGCTCATTCCGGCAGCGGCTTTCTTCTGGCCTTCGAGTTCGGCGATCCTCGCCAGAAGTTCGGCTTCACGCGCTTTCCATCCCTGTTCGGCGACGGTACGCTGCTCTTTTTCCCCGCGCAGTCTGCGCTGCAATTCGGCGATCCGGTTGTCCTTGACAGGATTGCTGAGCGCCGCCACGCTCTGCGCCAGACTCCGCACGGCCTTGATCCGTTCCTCGTCGGACAAATCGGACAAGTCGGACAGGTCCGACAATGTTTCCATCAGTTTGCACTTGGTCTGATCGGTCATACTTTCCAGAATCCCGGATTTTCCGATGATGGAGGAAAGCATCATGTCCTGATATTTAGATTCCAGAAATCTCTGCCGCATCCGGGAAAATTCGGTGAACTCCTCGCTGCGACGGACATATTTGAGGTTTTCAGCCTTGAATGTGATCCCCACCCGATCCAAAGCCCCGCTGAAAACGGGGTCTTTCAACAGACTCTTGAAAGTGGCGCCGTCCAGCAGCAACTGATAGACATGCCAGCGGACCTGCTGCGGGAGCAGGGAGAATTTGCTCCGGGATCCATAGGTATGTTTCATACGGTCACCTCAGCGCGGCCGGGCCGAACAGAAAAGGATCGCTGCGGTTCAAGCCGGTCTGCACCATGCCGAGCCGGATGCCCGCATTGAGTTTATACCAGTCCGGAAATCCGGCGATCGGTTCGATATAACCGGCGGTCATCAGTTCTTTGATCTCACGCCGGATCAGCATCATGTCGCTGCCGGACAGCACCAGTTTTCCGAATGAGCTGCAGACGTCCTGATGGAACTGCAGCGAATCGAGCCGCACCGGATTCTGGAATTGGAAAAGCGCGGTCAGGAGAGCCTGCCGCAAAACAAAAATATCCATGGGAGAGCCTCAAGTTTCAAGTTTCAAGTTACAAGTTACAAGTTACAGGTTGTGTGTTTGTCTTTCAGATGTTCTTTCAGGTCGCGGCGGACCTCGCCGATGTCTTCTCGCAAATGCGTCACACAACTGCCGAGATTGGTGATCGCCTGGCTTTGCGCGGCATTGGTGGCGATCATCTCCTTGATATCCGTGGAAAGCAGTTCCACCGACCGGGCAAGGGTTTTCAATGCGGCAAGCATTTCGCCGTGGGTCTTGGACGCCGATTCCAGATCGGCGATCCGCTTTTCCGTCACGGTGGCAAAAGCCCGGCTTTCCGCTTCCTCCCGGCGGGCCACTTTCTTATGCAGCGAGGTAACGATCCAGGCCGCCGTCCCGCCGCATCCTCCGGAAATCAATATATCGTAAAGTCCAGACATCGCACACTCCCCTCTGAAAAGATCACACGAAAAAAACGGACAGGACCGAAAATCCTGCCTTCATATAAAGGGGGGCTTGTTCAGTAAATTCAATCGAAAAATGGATTTCAGGCTCGAAATCAAAATGAAAAACGGTGTTCCAGACCGGTTTCAGCTTCCGGAATTTTCATCCGCGGAAAGGTTTTCCGGAGCGTTGCCGAAACTGCCCGCCGCCAGCTGGTCCATGATCGTGTCAAAATTCAGCAGCAGGATCAGCAGACTCATGTCATTGCCGCAGGACTTGATTTTTTCCGTCAGGAACGCTTCGATCTTCTCCCTCGTGGGCAGACTGCGTCCGAAAAGACGCGCATACTCCCGGTTTTCCCACCGGGCGATCTCCGTCTGCACGGAATGCTGCCGCACGATCCGGGTCACCGGCTTGCCATCCGCCAGGACCTTGCAGGTGAAGCCGTCCGGAAGATAACGCATCACATGCGGAAACAGCCGGGTCCAGCACTCTTCCGTGATCGTTTTGGTTTTGCCGGAATGATAACGGTTGATCTGCGCCGGCGTGAATCCGGCCGCCAGTGCCAGTTTCCGGGCTCCGCCGCTCTCCTCCCGACATTTCTTCAGAATCGCTTCGCGTACTTCTTCCGTTATGACCATCTGCAGACTCCTTGTTTTTCACCTTGAATATACCCTCCGGACACCATTTTTCCAAATCAAAAAAAAAATTTTTCAAAAAAAACTTGAAATTATCTTGAAATTATCTTTAGTTATCGTTATATTATCCTACAATTATCTCAAAAGATAATTAAAAAACAACTAAACCAACAACAGGAGGGACCATGAGCAAACTGAAACAACGGATCAGGAAATGCGGCAAGAAACAAATCGAAGTCGCGAGGCTGGCAAAAATCAAGTACAAGACGGTGAACCGTCTGTGCAGCACGGGGATCCATACGGTGCGGCTGGCAAAGATCTATGCACCGCTGCTGAAATGCTCGCCGCTGGAACTGATCGAACTCTGATAACGGGAAAGGACAATCTGACATGGGAAAAGATGAATATTCGCTGCAGACCATACTGGAGGTCGCGCGCGCGGCAGGACACGTTCAGTCGCTGGATGAATTCAAGGGACTGATCGTTCAGACCGGATCCGAACCGGTGCGGGCAAGCCGGGCACTGCGGACACTGGCACGGACCTGCTGCGATCCGAGGCGGATCATTGCGCTGATGCTGCATGCGGCCGACAATCCCGACTGGGCATGGGTCAATTTCTGGGCGTTCTTCTGTCCGGACATGACCTTCCAGCAGATGTCCAGGCTCCGGAAAATCAGCAAAGGCACGATCAAACATTTCCTCAGCCAGGTGGAACTGCCGAAAGACGCTTATGATTTCATACCCCGCAACTGCGAATGCAAAGGAGAAGAAAAATGAACTGGAAAATCAATGTAAAACAGCCTCGCGACCTGTCCGTGGAACAGGCGGATGAACTTTTCCGCCGGCTCGCGGTGACCGCGATCCGGATCGAACAGATCAATGCGGATCATGAAAAACGGATCGCCGACCTGAAAAACGCGGCGGTAAAGGAGACCTCGCCGCTGGAACTGGAAGTGAAAAAACTGGAATCCGAACTCAAGACCTATATCCGGAGCCATCCGGAACGCTTCATCAAACCCCGGCAGCATGCGACTGATTACGGGAAATACGGTCTGCGTTCGACCGCCTCGTTGAAAATTCTGGATGAAGACCAGGTGAAATCGGCAGTCCGGGCCGCAGGCATCCCCGCCTTGACTGTGATCGAGCACCTGGACAAAAGGATACTGGAAAAAGCGCTCTCGGACGGAGCGGTGATCCCCGGGTGCGAATTCCGGCGCGAGGAAATTGCCGGATACACCGTTTTCAAGTCTCTGACCGAAAAATAACTTCCGATCCCAAAACACTTCCGGGCCGGACTGCGGAGAACTGCATTCCGGCCCGGATCTTATTTGCCAAAAGGCAAAACCGATTTCAGTTACGACACGGGTCCGAAGGGAATAATTCCGATGATCTCGTATCGGGAGATCGGTTTCCGCGTTCTCCGTTCGCTCCGTTTCATTCCGTTCAGGTTCGCGTTCCGGGTACAATAAAAAACCCCGCCGTTTGACGGGCGGGGTCCGAATCGATCAAACGAACTGAAAGATTATTTCAGGACGCCGTTCGCGTTTTTCGGGTATGCCAGAGAGGCTGCCGTGGAGGCCGGGAACTGCTGAGTCTGGCCGATATTGGCCGGAACCAGATCGGTGGAGTCGGCAACGCCGTAGTATTCGATCGTGGTGTACCAGGAACCGCCGACGCTGGCGCGGGCGGAGCCGTCGACAAACAGGATGTTGCCATATTTGTCATGGTTCGGCTTCTGGCTGGCAATTTCATAACCGGCGTCAAAGGAGAGACCGCTGTCCGGATTGCAGGTTTCGTTCATGTTGGCGATGAAGCCGTAGGACAGGTTGGTCTTGGTGGTATCGCGGTCGTCGGTGGCTTCCAGAGCATAGAAATCAGCATCGGAATTCCGGGCGCCGATCGTACCGGAAGCGGCGCATTTGATGCCGTTCAGGGTGCCGGACGGGCAGACGTAGGTCTTGTAGTCGGTATTGTAGTTCTGGCTCATCAGCAGGGTGATGGACGGTCCGTTGTGGGATCCGGAAATTGCCTCGCCCTGTTTCGCGCCGTTCTTGTCCAGATACACGTTGGTGCAGGGATATTTTTCGGTGAAGTCGCCGGCATACATCTTGGCGGCCAGGCCGATCTGTTTCAGGTTGCTGGCGCAGGAAATGCGGCGGGCTTTTTCACGGGCGCTGTTCAGCGCAGGCAGCAGCATGCCGGCCAGAATAGCGATGATGGCGATAACTACGAGGAGCTCGATAAGAGTAAAGATCTGTTCTTTACGTGCTTTCATGATTTTTTCTCTCCAAATTTTTGAAGTTTTCTGTTTGTTTTCGGCTGTTCAGCCTGTTTTGTTCATTCCGAGGCATCCTAACACATAATGGATGCAGTTTCAAATCAAATCCTTTGTCTGTCAGCCTCCTTCTGTTCGTAATGGTTGTTTTTTAATGGAACACTATAATTCCTTTCAGCTAACCCTATATTATAGTCTTTTTTTGGAAAATGGCAATACCCGAAATGAAAAAAAAACTGTTTTTTTCCAAAAAATTCACTTTTCCCCGGAATTTTTTCGCTTTTTAGAGAAGGAAGAAGACGGAAAATCCATCTGAGAAATGTTTGTTGGTCTCTTTTTTAACCATAAATATATAGGAAGGTGCCGGTCATTCATCTTCCTCCGTTTTGAAAACAAAATGGTTTGTCTGGAGCAGGATCTTCGGATCGGGACAACGGAAAATGACTTCGATCGGAGGGGACCCCGCAGCGAAAAGATTTTTCTGTGTCATGCCGTCAGGGATCCGGATCTCCCATGGGGGAAAGTAGTTGCGTCGGTTTTTTCTGATCCTTGGAATGGAAATATCACCGGCAACGGTGCTGAAATCAACGCTGTTTTCCTGAATATCCGCACGCTGGATTGATTCACGGAAAAGCTGTTCGTAAAGCGTATCGTTCAGAGTTCGGTTCCGGATCAGACAGAGGATACGGGGAATCCGTTTGCGTTCCTCCTCGAGCTCATTCCGGTTGACCTCTTTCAGGAGCAGGATCTCCGAGTGGAGCGCCAATCTTTTTTGCCGGTGATCCAGAAGCATATTTTCCAGTTGATCCGCGGAAATGATCCCGCGGGAGAAAAAATCGAAAATTTGACGCTCTTTTTCCTGCATCCTCTGAAAATCATGCCGGATATCGTCCAGTTTTTCCTGGTTCGCGGCGAAACGGAGATTTACCCGCAGGCGTTCCTCCAAACCGGTCAGGAGGAGAGGATAAGTTATTTCATAAAGGCAGTTGACATCGCCCGAACTCCGGAATCGGATCCGGCTTTTGGAACATCCGCGATCGGGGGAGAGATTGTTCTTGTTGCAAATATAAAAGATGACGCCGCGGTCGATCTGACAGGTCAACCGGCCGCCGCAGGAGCCGCAGAAGAGTCTGCCGCTCATCGGAAGCCAGTGTTTTTTCGTCCGCAGCGGAGGTTCCTTCTTTTTGCAGTCCAGAATGGAATTGACCTTTTTCCACAGCCGGAAAGAGATGATCTCCTGACCGGCCATCTGGACGTTGGGAATCAGTTCATGGCATGAATTATACTGATATCCGCAATAGATCGGCTGCCGGGCGATCGCGTAAAAATTGGACTCGTAACAGTAGCGGCGGAAACAGTGGCGGTATTTCTGATTGACCTGCCGGATGATGGCGCTGTAAGGGACGTAATCGGCGATGCAGGTATAGATGAAACGGATGACTTCAGCGCATTCGGGAATGACCTCCAGTTTCCGGTTTCCCAGATAACGGATCCCGAACATCTTGGCCCCGTTGCATTTGTATCCGGAATCCCGAAGTTTGCGGAACTGTTCCCTGGACTTTTTTTTCTGATTGGCGATTGCTTCATCCTGGATCTGGTTCTTCAACGTCTGGATCAGTTGCTGGTCAAACTGGTTCAAGTCCAGTCGTCCTCCCTTGCATTGGAGAATTTGTACATGATTCTCCGCAAGTTTCTGATTTACATACGGTTCCAGAAAACTTCTGGTAACGGGACGATACAGCCGGGTCATTTCATCCACGATCAGAAAATCCGCTTCCGGAAGATGTTCGAACATCTTTCCCAATCCGGGCCGGTATTTCCGGGTCCCTGTCTGCTGGGCGAACCACTGCAGAAACGCCTCGTCATTCTCCGCAACCAACTCTGCTCCGACCGGATAAGTTTTTCCGCTGGTGTTCAAGTCGGAAAATATCCCTATCACATGGAGATTTTCCCTTGCGGCCAGAAGGCGGCAGTTTTCAATTTGTGTTTCCACCGATTCCGAATAATCGTCGCTGCCGGAACTTTGTCGTCCATAAATCAATGCGTTCATGTGATTCCTCCATCTCTGAATTTGCTTTCTGCAAAAATATAAAACGACAATTACATTTTGCAGGGATAATCCGCAAAAATATGATACTTAGTAAATCTTGCAGCAGTCGTAGTTATCGCCATCATCGCTATTCTGGCCGGCATGCTGCTGCCCGCGCTGAACAGCGCCCGTGAAAAAGCCCGCCGCATTTCCTGCGCCAGCAACCTGAAACAGATCGGTCTGGCCGCCAAGATGTATTCCGGCGACTTCTCCGAAAAATATCCCTGCACTTGGAACTATCTGGACAAGAACGGTGCAAGCCAAGGCGGAACCAACACCACATACCACAACGGCCCGTCCATCACCCTGCTGATGAGCCAGAACTACAACACCGACTACAAGACCTACGTCTGCCCGTCCGGCACCCTGAACGGCATGAGAATCAAAGGTGCTGGTCTGTTCGCCTCGATTGATGATTCTGACTTCTATTGCCTGGAAGTCACCGAAGGCCAGACCACCCAGACCAACCTGTCCTACGGTTTCATCGCCAACATGAACGAAACCTGCAGTCCTGACAGCGGTCTTTCCTTTGACGTCGGCTATGATGAAGCCAGCACGAAGCCGAACCATGACAAATACGGCAACATCCTGTTTGTCGACGGCTCCGCCCGCGCCAGTGTCGGCGGCACCTGGTACACCACGATCGAATACTACGGGCTTGGACAGTTGAGTTCTGCCAACACGGTTCCGGTCAATGTTGGTAAAAAGGCGCAGTTCCCGGGCTCCACGGCTGCTACGCTCAATTATCCGACCAACAAGCAGGGTGTTTTGCAGCCGACCGCCCAGAATTAAGTCTTATGAGCTGATATCGTAAAAAGATACAGCAGTTTGATCAATTCGGACCCCGCCCGTAAAACGGCGGGGTTTTTTGTTGTATCCGGAACGCGAACCTGAACGGAATGAAACGGAGCGAACGGAGAACGTGCAAACCGATCTTCCGAGACGGAGCAACCGCATTTCCAGGAACCGGTAAACGCGAACTTGAACGGAACGGAGAAAACGGAGGATACGGAGAACGCGCAAACCAAACTCTCGAGGGGGAAAATCACTGAAAAAATGGAGCGAGCAATGGGACTCGAACCCACGACCATCACGTTGGCAACGTGATGCTCTACCACTGAGCTATGCTCGCACGGGTACAAAAAAATGGAGCGAGCAATGGGACTCGAACCCACGACCATCACGTTGGCAACGTGATGCTCTACCACTGAGCTATGCTCGCATTATGCAGGTAATATGCCACAGGTTTTCGTTTTTTCAAGCCGGAAACGCAAAAAAAATAACTTTTTTTTCAAAAAAGTTCAGCAAAAGCCACTCCCATAAGCCCCATAAGTCCTATAGGACTCATTCCTGAGATCCGGAAAAACAGCAAAACTTTTGTCTCCCGTCCGCTGAAACGGATTGAAAAACGGCAAAACGGTGGTATATTGCTGTGAATTTTCAATTCATCACAAGAGGAAGACGGAACGGGATGAACATAAACCGGAACGCGATCGGATATGCAGCGGGGATGAACTTCCTGAGTTCGTTCAATCCGGCTTTGTTCTGCACCTTTTCCGCCCTGGTCATCTTCCATGAAAATCCGCTGTTCAGCCATCAGTCGTATCATGTTCTGCTGGTCTTTGCGCTGCTGGCACTGCCGATGGTGATCGCCGGAGCGCCGGTGCAGTTCTGGACCGCCCGTTATTCCTGCCGGAACATCGTCATCATATCCCGGGCGGCGGAAATGGCCACGATGCTGCTCGGAGCCGCGGCGGTCGCGCTGCTCAAAACCCTGCATGCGGTGCCGTTGCTGGCCGTCATACTGCTGCTGGGGATCGAATACACGATCTACCGGCCAGCGCTGAAATGCTATACGGCGAAAATGGTGCGGAAAAATCTGCTTCCCTGGGCAGGAGCGGGCACGGAAGCCGCGGGTTTCCTGGGGATCAGTTCGGGCGGGATCATTGCGCTTGCCACCTTTCTGATCGCGCGTGATTACAAAGGCTCTTTCTGGCCGGCCGGTTTGTATGGAGCGCTGGTTTCGTTCTACAGTCTGATCCTGGCGACGCGCCTGAATCCGGACCATGCGGTAAATCCGAAACTGAAGATCATGGAACTGCCGGGCGCCTGGCTGGAAACCTTCCGGAAACAGGCCCGTTTCCGGGAACTGGTCCTGACGGGGATCGGGGAAAGCTATGTTTTCGGAAGCCTGATCCTGGTCGCGTCCATGACGGTGCAGTATATCGGGATCCAGTTCGGAGAGTATCAGGGGGAACCGATCCACCTTTTCCTGCTGATGCCGGCGACGGTCCTGGGCTGTCTCGCGGGATGTCTGATCGGAGCCTGGCGAAGCCGGGGCAATGTGGAGATCGGACTGGTGCCGCCGGCCGCCATGGCAATGACGCTGATTTATTTTCTGATCGGCCTGCTGCCGTATTATTCCGACATGTATATAGAAAGCGGACTGCTGTTCCTGCTGCTGGCCGGGCTGGGATATTTCGCAGGACTGACCCTGGTGCCGATGCAGGCCTATCAGCTGTATTTTGTGAACCGTGACCAGCGGCCGGCATATTTTGCCTGGTTTTATGTTCCGTTCGGACTGGGGCTGATCGGGGCAATGGGACTTTCCTTCCTGATCTTTCATTATCAGATCCCGATCTTCCGGGTCACGCTCGGACTGGCGATCCTCACCTTGACCTTGTCGGTCATCACCTTTACGCTGATGCCGCAGTTCCTGCTCCGGATGCTGATGAAAATGCTGCTGGGTTCGCTGTACCGCCTGCGGATCTTCGGACGCAACAAGATCCCTGAAGAGGGCCCCGCGCTGCTGGCGGCCAACAGTGCGTCTTTTGTGGACATCTTCCTGATCTCGGCCTGCACCACGCGTCCGATCCGGTTCATGATGCATGAGCGGGATTTCCAGAACTGGTTCATGCGGCCGCTGTATAAGGCCGCGGGTTTTCTGGAAGTCCCGGCGGGCAAGCCGAAACGGCTGAAACTGCTGCTGGAGAAAACCCGGAAAGCGCTGGCGAACGGCGAACTGGTCTGCGTGTTTCCGGAAGGGGACATCACCCGGAACGGCCTGATGTCTGGGTTCAAGGAAAGTCTGACCAGCCTGCTGCCGGAAAATGAGGAAGTGCCGATCATCCCGCTCCGGATCGGCATGACCTGGGGCAGCATTTTTTCCTGTTATTTCGGTAAATTCAAGCTCCGCTGGCCGAATGAACTGCCGCATCCGGCAACGGTGACGATCGGCGATCCGGTGCGGCGGGATATTTCCGCCTACGAATTGCGGATCATCATGACGGAACTGGGCGCGGAAACCGAACTGGTGCCGGGACCGCAGGAACGCCCCTTCCATTCCCAGTTCACGTTTGTGGCCAAACGGTTCCCATCGCTCCGCCAAGTCTGGGAATACGGATCCGATTACCGGAAATCGATCCGGAACCGCGACCTGCTGGTGAGGGCCATCCGGCTGAGCCGTTTCCTCCGCAGTATTTCCGAAGATGAGACCACGCATATCGGCATGATGCTCCCCAACGGGATCGACGCGGTCACCACGATGCTCGGGATCCAGATGGCCGACCGGACTCCCGCCATCATGAATTACACTGCCTCGCAGGAAGCGATCCGGTCCATGATCCAGCGGACCGGGATGAAACATATCATTACGAGCCGCGGATTCGTGGAAAAGCAGGATCTGACCGTCCTGCCGGAAATGGTTTTCCTGGAAGACCTGAAAAAGGAATTGAACAGCCTGCCGGGCAAACTGTTCTGGTCGGTCACCACCATGCTGCTGAACACACCGGTGCTGACCAAAATGATCTCGCCCGAAAGCTGGCATGACGTGAACCGGTGCGCGGTCGTGATCTTTTCCAGCGGATCCACCGGGATCCCCAAAGGCATCATGCTTTCCCACCACAACATCACCTGCAATGCCTCGTCGGTGATCTCCATCATGGGCTGGACCCGAAAAGACACCATGCTGGGCAATCTGCCGGTCTTCCATTCCTTTGGGCTGAATGTATGCCTCTGGCTTCCGCTGATCGCCGGCAGCCGCGTCATCATGATCCCCAATCCGCTGGACGCACTGACCGTCGGGCGGGCTTTGCGCGAACGGAAAGTGAGCGTCATGATGGCTACGCCCGGCTTCCTGCAGACTTACATGCGGCGCTGTTCCGCGGAAGATTTCAAATCGCTGCGTCTGACCGTAACGGGTGCGGAAAAACTCCGGAACGACATTGCGCTGAAATACCAGAAACTGACCGGACTGGAGATCGTGGAAGGGTATGGCTGCACGGAACTTTCGCCGGTGGTCGCGTTCAATGTGGCGCGTGACCTGACCGAACTGGGGACCAAGGCCGCACAGCTGGGAAGCATCGGACCGGCCATCCCGGGAATCTGCGCGAAGATCGTCGATCCCGAAACCTTCGAACTCCGTCCGGAAAACGCCGACGGCCTGCTGATCGTCAAGGGAGCCAATGTCATGCTCGGCTATCTGGGCGACCCGGAAAAAACCGCCGAAGTGATCCGCGACGGCTGGTATATCACCGGCGACATCGCCCGGATGGACCGGACCGGTTCCATTTCCATCACCGGCCGGACGTCCCGTTTCTCGAAGATCGCAGGGGAAATGATCCCGCACGAACTGGTGGAACGGGAAATCAACCAGATCCTCAAGCCGGACGGACAGGTCATCGCGGTCGCAGGCGGAGAAGATTCGAGACGCGGCGAAAAACTGATCGTTTTTTATTCCGACCGAGACCTGGTCAAGCCGGCAGAACTGGTCCGGCAGCTGCGGGAAGCCCATATCCCGAATCTGTGGATCCCGAAACCGGAGAACTTTGTCTGGATCGAAAAGATCCCGCAGCTGGGCAGCGGGAAACTGGATTTGAAAAAACTGTCGGAAGCCGCGGCGGAATTCTGCCGGGCAGTCAAAAAATGAAAGGAAATCGACGTTTTTCCAGTCTGGAATGAAAGAAATGGATTCTCCGACTGGACAAAACGGGAAAGTGTGTTATATTATGAATATGAAAATTGCAGTGTTGAATGGTCCCAATCTGCAGCTTCTGGGCAGCAGAAAAGTGGAAGTGTATGGCCGGGTGACGTTGAAAACGATCGAAACCGGATTGCGTTCGGTCGCCCGCGAACTGGGAGTCGAAATGACCTTTTTCCAGACCAATCACGAAGGGGAACTGGTGGACGCGATCGCGCAGGCGGCAGCGGACGGCTGTGACGGAATCGTCATCAATCCGGCCGCGTACACCCATACCAGTGTGGCGGTCCGGGATGCGATCGAAGGGGTCCGGCTTCCGGCCATTGAAATTCATTTGAGCAATATTCATGCCCGGGAAGGATTCCGGCATGATTCTTTGACTGCTCCGGTATGTATCGGGCAGATCGCCGGACTGGGCGCGGATGGTTACGAGTGGGCGTTCCGCGCTCTGGTCAGACACATAGAAAAACAAAAAACCGAACACAGGAGCTGAAAAAGATGAAGCTCGAAGAAATCAAAAACATCGTGAAACTGATGTCTGAAAACGATTTGACCGAATTCAAAATCGAATCGGAAGATATGCATCTGTGCATCCGCCGCGGCAGCTCCGGTGCAGGGAATGCCGCCGCCCCTGTTGTCATGGCGGCCGCGCCTCAAATCATTCCGCCGTCCGCGCCGGCAGTTCCTGCCGTCCCCGCTCCTGCCCCGGCTCCGGCTCCGGCAGCCGCAGCTCCGGACAAAAACAAGATCATCGAATCTCCCATCGTCGGTACATTCTACCGTTCCGCCACCCCGGGAGCGGACGCTTTTGTCAAGGTCGGCAGCAAAGTGGAAGCAGACCAGACCGTATGCATCGTCGAAGCCATGAAAGTCATGAATGAGATCAAGGCGGAAAAGAGCGGCGTCATCAAGGAGATCCTGGTTGAAAACGGCGAAGCGGTCGAGTTCGGACAGCCGCTCTTTGTCCTGGAATAACCCGAATCAACTTCAAAGAAATCTTCGGAGTGAATTATGTTCAATAAGATCTTGATTGCCAACCGGGGCGAGATAGCCCTCCGCATTATCCGCGCCTGCCGGGAAATGGGGATCAAAACGGTCATCGCCTATTCGCAGGCGGACGAGGACAGTCTTCCGGTCCGGCTGGCCGACCAGGCGGTCTGCATCGGCACCCCGCCCTCATCGGAAAGCTATCTGCTGATCGAACGCATCATCAGCGTGGCGGAGATCTGCGATGTGGATGCGATCCATCCCGGATATGGATTCCTCTCCGAAAATGCCCATTTCGCGGAGATCTGCCAAAGCTGCAATATCGCATTCATCGGTCCCGGACCCGAACAGATGCGGGCCATGGGCGACAAGGCCAATGCCCGCGCGACCATGAAAAAGGCCGGAGTTCCGGTGACCCCCGGCAGCAACGGACTGGTCGCCACGGAGGAAGAGGCGCTCAAAATTGCCCATCAGCTGAAATACCCGGTCATCATCAAGGCTTCTGCCGGCGGAGGCGGACGCGGGATGAGGATCGCACATAACGATGCAAGCCTTCTTCAAGGGTTCCATGCCGCCGCGACCGAAGCGGAACATGCATTCGGCAACGGGGAGGTCTATATCGAAAAATACATTGCCAATCCCCGTCATATCGAGGTGCAGATCCTGGCGGACTCCTACGGGAATGTGCTCCATCTGGGGGAACGGGACTGCAGTCTGCAGCGGAGGCACCAGAAACTGATCGAAGAATCGCCGTCCCCCGCCTTGACGCCCGCGTTGCGCAAAAAAATGGGGGAGGCAGCCGTAAAAGCAGCCAAAGCAGCCAAATATGTCAGCGCCGGCACCATCGAATTCCTGCTGGGAGAACGGGGACAGTTCTATTTTATGGAAATGAACACCCGGATCCAGGTGGAACATCCGGTCACGGAAATGATCACCGGCATCGACATCATCAAGGAACAGATCCGGATCGCCGCGGGAGAAAAACTTTCGATCTCCCAGAAAAACGTGAACTTCAGCGGACATGCCATCGAATGCCGGATCAATGCGGAAAACCCGTATAACAACTTTTCGCCCTGCCCCGGACAAATCAAATTCTACAGTGCTCCGGGCGGTCCGGGCGTCCGGATCGATTCCCATGCCTACAACGGATACCGGATCCCGCCGTATTACGACAGCATGATCGGGAAACTGATCGTGCACGGGGATACCCGGGCGGAAGCGATCGCCCGCTGCCGCAGGGCATTGTCCGAATTCATGATCGACGGAGTGAGCACCACCATTCCATTTGAACAGTTCCTGCTGGATTCACGGGAATTCATCGAAGGCCATTACGACACCGGTTACATCGAACGGGTCATCAAAAGCGGTCAGTTCAACAAATTGAAACGACAGGATCAGGAAGGATGAAAGCAGGTCTCATGGCAGTTAAAATGAAAACCAAATCCGCTCAGCCGAAAACGCAGGATTTCCCGGAGGCAGTGGTCCCCGGGGCCGGGGTTTTCCCCGACAGCATCCGGATCTCCGCCAATGCCCTGGCGACCATTGTCCGGCGGGCCGCCTGCTCGGTGGAAGGGGTCACCAGGATCACCGGAAGCAGCCTGGTCGACAACATTGCCGAATTCGTCGGCAGCAAAAAGATCCTGGGCCGTTCCATTCAGATCGCCATACAGAAATCCGAAGTTGCAGTGGAACTCTCCATCAATATCTGCTACGGCTATTCCCTGCCGGAAATCGCGGCCAATGTCCAGCGGGCAGTCGCCAGCCTGATCGAAGAACTCACCGGACTGCATTCCGCACAGGTCAACGTCATCATCCGCGAAATGGAAGACCCTGCCGAAGATACGGAAGAGGATGATGAATAACAAATTTTTTACGGGAGACTTTCTTGTATGAAACAGAATGAGACTGATAAAATGAACCGCAGCGTTTTCCCCGACGGCTCTTCTCTGCCGGAACGGAAAAACGCCGATGCCGTCCCCGGAATCGTCAAGGTCCATGAAAGCGTCATTGCCTCGATCATCCGGAAAGCGGCATGTTCCGTGGACGGGGTGGTCCGTCTGGCGGGAAATACGCTGGTGGACAATATCGCCGAATTCGTCGGCAGCAAAAAAGTCATGGACCGCGCGATCTCGGTGGAAATGGGAGATAATTCGGTTTCCATTGAACTCCGGATCGTTCTCGCTTTCGGATGCAAGGTCCCGGAAGTGGCAAAAAATGTGCAGGAAACTGTGATCGATGAAATTTCACGGATCACCGGTATGCAGGTGCCGCGCATCGATATTGTGGTCATGGACCTGGAAGATCCGGATGCGGCCGATCCGGACCAGGAATCCGATCCCGAATAACTGAAACGGAGGATGACAGCATGAAAAACCTGATTATCAAATTCTTTCCGGCACTGACCCCTGACAACGCCTATATCTTTCTGCTGGGCATGTTCTGGGCTCTGGTCCTGCTGATCGTCTTGCTGATCCTTGCCGGAATCTTCTGGCTGATCCTGCGCAGATCCAAATCCGTTTCCGGCATTACGCTGAATACAGAACATGGAACGCTGTTTGTCGCGGCATCCGCAGTGTCCGACCTGATCTACTCGTTGGACGACCATTTCCCCGACCTCGAAATTTCCAATGTCCGCCTGATCCGGGACGAAAAGGATTTTGCTGTTCAGGTAAAAGTTTATTATGCCGCCAACGGTCAATCCATGCTGTCGCTGACCGAAGATTTTCAGACCCAGGCGATAGAACGGCTCAAAGCCGCTTTCGGCATTGAAAATGTCAGCCGGATCGACCTGATCGTCCCCAAGTGCCATTTCTGATTTGGCAGTCTGATGAAAGTCCTGCTGGTTGTGACAGGCTTGTTCCCCGGCGGAGCGGAAAGGATCGTGCTGGAACTTGTGCGCGGTCTGCTGAAAGCCGGACATCAGGCGGCGGTGGTTTCCCTGCAGGGCAGACCGGAAGCGAACGAGCGGACGATCGTCAATGAACTCGAGCGACTGGGAGTCCACCCGTATTTTCTGGATCTTTCGCTGCTGCGCGGATACCGTTTTTTCACTCTGCTGCGGATCATCCGCCGGGAAAAACCCGACGTGGTGCATTCCCATCTGATGCACGCGAACCTGACTGCGCGGCTGGCAAAACTCTTCCGGCGTTTCCCGCTGATCAACACCATCCACATTGCCGAACGGAGGAATTCTCCGGTCATCAAGATACTGTTCCTGCTGGACCGGCTCACCGGACGGCTCTGCAGCCGTTACACTGCCGTATCGGAGGCTGCGGCCCGTTACCATGAACGGAAATGCCATCTGCCGTCCGGTTCCATCCGGACCGTATACAACGGTTCGGACCAGGTCGTGCCGAAAACTCCGGAAGAACTGGCTGAGATCCGCCGGGAATGGGGCTTGGCATCGGTCCGGAAGCTGATCGGAGCCATCGGACGGCTGGATTGGCAGAAAGGATATGATATTTTCCTGAACAGACTTTCCGCGCTGCGTCCGCTGATCCCCGCCGGAGAGCAATGGGGGATCCTGCTGATCGGAGATGGACCGGAACGGACGAAACTGCAGGCCATTGCCGCAGCTATGGAACAGGAAATACCGGAGATCCGGATCGTGCTGCCGGGTTACCGTCCGGATGCCCCCGCGCTGCTCCCGATGCTGGATCTCTTTGTCATGCCGTCCCGGTATGAAGGGTTCGGACTGGCGTTGACGGAAGCGCTGTCGCTGGGAATTCCGGCGCTCTGTTCCCATGCGGATTCCCTGCCGGAACTTTGCATGGAGTCTCCGGAAAACACGATGACGATCGAATTCACCGGCCCGGACCTGACGGAAAATTACCGGAAGGCTCTGGCGCTGCCGCGGCTGCCGGGAAAAGTTCTCCATTCCACAGAGGAAATGACCGCACAATACCTGGAACTGTACCGGGAAGTTTCAAGTTCCAAGTGACAAGTTTCAAGGAATCTGTTTCGGCGGCAGCGTCTTATAGAACGTATAGGCCCTATAGGACTTATAAGCCTTATGATCCCTATGATCTCCGGCTGATGCAAAAAAAAAGCCGGAAGGCTCCGGCGGATAAACAAAAACAGAAGCAGGGGGAACTATGCGCTCCATCATACGATCAATAACAATTAAGGCTTCGCGGCCTTTGAAATTATTCTTATTCGGAGCCAGTTCTGCCTGCTTCCTGAAGACTTAATATAACCGGGCAACGCGATTTTTCAAGTCCGCAAATCAAAAAATCATTTCCGGCCGGCTTTTTTCAGGATCAGCGTGGTGGAATGATCTGGAACAAACGGGATGAAATGCACCTTTGTCCCGTGTTTCAGCAGGACAGAGCGCTCTTCAGGGTTCAGGGTTTCGAGCGTGTAGTCGCCGCCCTTGGCATAATCATCGGGTTTCAGGGCGTCAAGTTCCGCCGTGCAGCGCGGAGCATTGAAGACCAGCACGGCATCCACGAAACGGAGCGAGGCCAGCAGATACGCCCGGTCATAAGCGCAGTTGACCGGACGTCCGGGGCCTTTGAGTACGCGTACGGATTCATCGGAATTGAGCAGCACCAGCAAAGCATCCGCAGTTTGACGGGCTGCCTGCAGGTATTCGGCATGACCCCGGTGAAGGATGTCGAAGCAGCCGTTGGTGACAGCGAGACGCAAACCTTTTTCCCGTAAGGAACACCGCCACTGGACCGCCTGGTCCAGATGTCCAAAAATCCTTGATGAAACTTTTTCTTCCATAACCATTCACTCCAATGAATTGACCGGCATGCTGATTTTATCTCTGATGATGAAAACGGAAGGGAATCCGAGCGCACGCAAGACCCGGGCCGCATCGAAATGCCGATAAAGCGAAAGGGGATCGGCAATGGTCTTTTCCGCCTGCGTCAGTTTGGCGGAAGAAAGGAAAAGATCGGATTCGATCACTTTCGATTCAATGGCATGTTCGGAATAGGAAGTCTTCGCCAGCTGTCCGGTCCGGAATGCTCCGGTATTATCAGTCAATTCCCCCAGAAAAATTTCCGAATTGGGGGAGGAACCCCGAAGGCTGACATCATCATTGGTGAACGGGATCCCGTCCGAACCGTTTTTCCAGGTGGAAATATTATCCGGAGAACCGTTTTCAATGCCGCGGAAACTGAATTGATCTGCCTGCGTGCGTGCGGCGATCGTATTACGGACGCCGTTCATGCCGAGACACGCAATGGTCAGCATCCCGACCATCACCGCGCACAAACCGACCAGACTGATAGTCAATTCGCCGAGCGCCTGACCTTGTTCCGATTTTCTTTTCCGCATAAAACTCCTTTCCGGGGAATACTATAATGCGGGAAACGCAAAATTCAAATGATAAAAATCCCGGAAGCCGCTTGACAGCCGCAAAAAAAGAGTGTAAAGTAGCCGGATACATTGCCATGGACAACAGTCTGTACGGAGGATGAAAATGAAAAATGTAATTCTGGATTTCTGCAATGAAAAATTATGGCTGCTGCGGAGCGCCGATCTCCCGGCCGGACGGCGTCTGCTGATCACCACAGCCCGTGTGATCGTGCTGACTGCACGGCGTTTCATCCAGAATCAATGCTCCCTGAAGGCCTCGGCGCTCACTTTCTACACCCTGTTTTCCATTGTGCCGGTCCTGGCGCTGATCTTCGGGATCGCCAAAGGGCTGGGCCTGGCAAAAGTCCTGGATGAACGGATCCGGGTGATCACGGCCGAATATCCCGCGGTGGGGGAAAAAATCATCGGATTTGCCGATGCCATGCTGCAGAGTGCAAAGGGCGGCGTGATCGCAGGGATCGGCATCCTGCTCCTGATCTGGAGCGCGATCAAACTGCTGGGCAGCATCGAAGAGAACCTGAACGCGATCTGGGGCATCCGCAAAGGCCGCTCCCTGGTCCGGAAAATCACCGACTACATCGCGATTCTGATCATCTGTCCGATCCTTCTGCTTATCGCGGGCAGCGGTGTATTTTTTGCCGCGGCGCAGGCGAACAAGATCATCAACTCCCTGCCGGCGGGTCCGTATTTCGGGGAAGTCATCCGGATGGGGCACGGATTGTTCCCGCTGCTGGTGACCGCTCTGGTGTTCACTTTCATCTACATCGTCATCCCGAACACCAAAGTCAAACTGAAACCGGCGCTGATTGCCGCCCTGATCACGGCATGCGCCTATACCCTGCTTCAGTCGTTCTATGTGTTCGCGCAGTTCACCACCAGTAAATTCAACGCCATCTACGGCAGTTTCGCCGCCGTTCCGCTGTTCCTGACCTGGCTGAACCTCAGCTGGATCATCATCCTGGCCGGCGCTCAGCTGACCTTCGCCATCCAGAACGTGAAGGAATATGAAATGCTTCCCGTGGACAGCGTCCTGAGCCAGCAGCAGAAACATCTGTACGCCATGCAGATCCTCACGCTGCTGATCCGCCGTTTCAAACAAGGCGGCGGCTCGATGTCCGATGAAGAGATCTCCACCCGGCTGGAACTCCCGATCCGCATGGTCCGCACCCTGCTTTTCGATCTGGTCCGGACCGGGCTCCTCACCCGGACGGCTCCGCAGGAAAATTTGCCCGTTGAACATTTTTATCTGATCGCCGAACCGGCGGAAAAGATCACGGCAAAGCAGCTGATCCTGTCGCTGGACGAATTGGACGGCAGCAAATATATGAATGAACTCACGCACAAATACCGGGAAGAATACCAGAAGATCCTTTCCCAGCTCGACTGCCCGCCCGCCAACCTGCCCATCGACGAACTGAGCCGGAAGATCCTGCCGGAACAGAAAGACTGAATATGAACTTGTTCCATCCGGGAGCGCTCCTGGCTTATCACGGCCGTTGTGCCATTGTCCGGGGCGTGGACAAAGAGAAGATCGAAATCGTCCTGGAGGGCGGGTCTGGCAAATCCGTCCGCCCGAAGGATGTGGAATTCATCCATCCCGGTCCGGTCGCCGCATTTCCCCGTGAAACTGACCAAACGCCCGGTCTGGAGGAAATTCTGGAACTGATCGGGGAAGAAACGCTCCCATTTCAGGAATTCTGTGAACTGGTCTATTCCGATTTCACTCCGCAAAGCGCTTGGAACGGCTATCTGATGCTGAAAAACGGTCTCTATTTTTCCGGCTCGCCGGAAGACGGGGTCAAAGCAAAGCCGCGGACGGAAATCGAAGCCGCGCTGAATGCGCTCCGGGAAAAGCAGCAGGCCAGGGAAAAATATCAGGGGTTGCTGGAACGCATCCGCACGAATTCCGTGATCCCGGAAGACCGCCAGGCGCTGGGCGAGATCGAAGGATTTGCCCGCGGACATAGTCAGAGCTGCCGCATCCTGAAAGATCTGGAGATCGAACAGATCCCGGAAAAAGCCCAGTCTCTGCTGGTCCGGCTGGGAACCTGGCGCGACACCGAGAACCCGATCCCGGAACGGCTCGGGATCGATCCGCAGCCACCGGACTTCCCGCTGCCGGAACTGCCGCAGGAAGACCGTGCCGACCTGACCGGCCAGACCGCGCTTGCCATCGACAATGCCTCCAGCAGCGATCCCGACGATGCCATCGGTTTTGCCGATGGACTGCTCTGGGTCCATGTGGCCGATCCGGCGGCAGTCATCCTGCCGGATTCGGACGCGGACCGCGCAGCCTCCGCAGGCGGAGAAAACCTGTATCTGCCCGACCGGGTCCTGACCATTTTGCCGGAGGAAGCCACCCGGAAATTCGGATTGGGGCTCCAGGAAATTTCCCCTGCCCTGAGTTTCGGGATCAGGATCGATGAAACCGGAGAACCGCATCTGGAAAAACTGCTCAAAAGTCAGGTCCGGGTGGAACGCTTGACCTACGAAAGCGCCGCCCCGCGCATGGAGGAAGAACCGCTGAGATCCATCCGGCCCGCGCTGGAACGGTTCCGCCAATGGCGGCTGGGCCGGGGTGCGCTGCTGATCCGGCTGCCGGAAGTGCATATCGCGCTGAAGAATAACGAAATCACGATCGAACCCTGTCCCGTGACCCCCGAACGGGAACTGGTGGCCAATGCCATGCTGGCGGCCGGCGCCGCGGCTGCGGCATTCGCCGTCGAAAAGGAGATCCCCCTGCCCTTTGCTGCGCAGAAAGCGCCGGAAGAGATCATCGAAGGCGATTCGGTCAGCCGGATGTATCAGCAGCGGAAACTCTGCACCCCGGGGTATCTGACCACGCTGCCGGAACCCCATGCCGGACTTGGTCTGGACGCATACGTGCGCGTGACCAGTCCTCTTCGCCGCTATGCCGACCTGCTCGCCCATCAGCAGCTCCGCCGCTGGCTGGACCATCAGGAACTGATGACCCCCGAGGAACTGGAAGACCGTTTCATCCCCGCGGAAAAGGAAGCTGCCCTCCGGCGCAAAGCCGAACGGCTCAGCAATGAATTTTTCACCCTGGTCCATCTCGCCCGGCATCCGGAATGGACCGGACAGGCGGTGACGGTCAACCGCATGAACGATTCCACCACTCTGCTGATCCCGGAACTGGCATACGAGTTCAAGACCCGCGCCTGCAGTCATGCGGAAATGGATGAAGAGCTAACCGTGAAACTGGTTTCCGCCGAACCGTCCCTGCTGCTTTCCCGTTTTGCCATCGTCCGCTGATAACAGCCTGATGTTCCTTTTGCCGAAAACAATTTGCAAACCAGAATCCGACCGGTTATATTACAATTGTTTTTCAACCGACAGTTACAAAACTGGAGAACAGCGGATGCCCGAATCGGAAAAACAGCCTCATCGGATGAAAGCGGCGGTCATTCTTGCCGCGGGTGTTATTCTTTTTTTTCTCTGGCTTGATTTCTGGCATTTCGGAGCGCAATGCTGGTCGGTATTCCGGTCGCTACTGCCGCCGTCCGTATATTTCCCCATTGAAGAATTCCTCGCGTTGAACGATCATAATTCCCCGTGGTGTCTGGTGGGCGGCGGCTTGATTGCCGGCGGCTTTATTGTATGGGCGATCCGTGCCAACGGCAGGAAACTGCGTATCTGGGAAAGTGCGCTGCTGGGGCTGATCGTGATATTGCTGCTTATGTTTCTGCTGCCGTGTCTCTGTGCGCCGCGGGAAAAAAGCAGACGCTTAAGATGTGTTTCGAAGATGAAAATTGCCTGGCTTGAACTGCTCGATAAATATCCCAATAAACTGCCGGACAGTTTCGAGGTCCCGGTCTCGCGCAGTCATACAGTCCGGTATCGCGGTGCGGGCCGAAGCTGGAAGGGACCCCGGTTCATCCTGTTCGAGGACAAAAGCGGCCACGCCGGAGACCTGCGGCATCGGTTCTGGTCCGACGGGAAAATCGAAGCCTTTTATCCTTGGAAAGAGGCCGGAAAATGAGTGATAATAGTCTGAAGATGGTAATGAAGCGGTTGACGGACCTGACGGACGGGACCGACTTGACGGACAAAAGTGCGTACCCCGAGAGATCTCGCGTCATGACTCGTCTTACGCGGCGTCCGTCAAGTCCGTAATGTCCGTTTAGTCCGACAAAAGTTCGCGGGAAAGCGTTTTATTGAAAACCATACTGGAAAAAACTTTTTTTGTGTGATAGATTAATACATATACTCCGAAAAACTGAGAGAGGAGGCAAACATGCTGAGAAAATCTTTTGTTCTGCCGGTTCTGTCGCTGATCCTGCTGTCAGCCTGCCGTTCAGGGAATGAGACGCTCGAAAAACAGAACGCCGAGATCCTTGCCGAAATGAAAAGGATCAACGCGAGGCTGGATGGCTTAGAGAAGCAGGCGAAACAGAATGCCGAACTGAAACGGATCAACGCTAAGCTGGACCGCCTGGAGAAACAGATTAACTTGGCAACCCCTTCTGTCTTCCTCGGCTCCACCCCGGCGATCAGAAATAAATTAGCCAAGATCCGTCCGCTTCCGGCAAATCCGACCGATCAGCAGATTATCGACTATATCCGGCAGATCCGCGAAGCGTCCGTGGGACAAGTCGGGGCGTCCTCTCATGACCCTCAGGTTGCCCTGTATGAACGGATCGGACCGGGACATCTTCATCTGCTACTTTCTTACCTGAATAATAATGGTCATCAGGCAGGATTTCATCTGCTGCATGCTCTTCCAAAACTGGTCGGTGAAGCAGACAAGGAACTGGTCCGCCGATCCATGAAACAATATCCGGTCCTGATCCGGTGTGTGGTCCGCAACGGCTGGATCAGGGAAATGAAAAAAGATATTCTTGCTTTGCTGGCACAGCCTCAGAAAGCAAATCTTCCGTTGTTTGAACTCCGTAAATCTCTCGGGGATTTGGTACAGTCTCCCGATGACCTGAAAATAGTAACCAATGCTTACCTCTATAATGTCAATGGTTTTGTTTTGCTGGAGGGGTTGAAAAAGCTTCCCGGAGTAAACATCCCGAAACTGGTCAACGAGGCGTGGACGGAGGCTGATAAGAATCCGGAAAACTACGAGAATGCAATGAGTTCCCGTGCAAAAGATGTGATCCAGAATGGAGGACCGAATATCGAAGCGTTCAAATACCTGCTGAAACTGCTGATGTTTCCAAACAATCCCGGACAGCAGAGATACCGGGCGCAAACGATTATCCCGTTCCTGTCGGCCCGGTGCGATTTCCCGATCTACGATCCGGCGCGTTTGCGGGAATGGTATGACAAAAATGCCGACCGCATCGTTTACGATCCCGCCACGGGGAAATATGTGGTGAAGAAGTAACGGATTAAAACGGATTTACCTTTTCAAGCAATAATAAAGCCAGGAGGATTTTTTTTCATGTTGAAAAGATTTTCAGTCCTGCCAATCCTGTCGCTGATCCTGCTTTCCGGCTGCCGCTCCGATCCTGTCTGGGGAGCAGATTTCGGCTGCAAGGCGGCTGCGGCTTACGGCAATTATGATTCGGCCGTCCTGCGCATCACCCGCGCGACGAAAAATCCGGAAGTCCGCGAGAAACTCAAGGAGAGACCGAACGCGGCCGCCTACTATCTGCGGGTGCTGGCGATTTCGGAACAATACCGCGGCAATCTGAAGGAATCCGAAATCGCTTTCCGCGAATCGAAAAAACATCAGGCGCATCCGCTGACCTCTTTTGCCTGTGCCCGTTTCGCCCTGCGGTCCGGCGGGATCGCCGCTGCCGAAAAGGAGATCGCGGAAATGGAAAAACTGCTGGCGGAAAACCGGCCTTGCGATTTCAATTATTATGATTTCCTGCTGGCTCTGGTCCCGGGCGAACGTCACGACCAGATGCTCCGAATGCCCAAATCCGAATTTCTGCGTTCGAGGCTGGATTGGCTGAAACGGGAACTGGCCGCGATCCGGAAACTGCCGGGCGGATGTCTGCCGGTGCTTTCAGGTATTCCGCTGCCCGGTGCAGAGAAGATCCGCTACGGAATGAAACGGGCTAATCTCCCGCCGGAACTGGGGAATCCGGCCAGGACCGAGTCCCTGCGTATCAACAAACATGCCATGGAGGGGCTGATCGGGTATTTTTACGTGCTTCCCGATGGCAAACGGGCGGTCTGTCTGGCCGTGTCGAAACAAACGGACCGGCTCGGCAAAATCTTTCTCTTATCCTGGCCGCCGGGCAAAAAGCAAGGCGCGGGCTGGCTGCGTAAGGAAAATCAGCCGTATGTGATCGGCAACGTCAGTCCCCCGAAGGAAGCACACGAAAGCAAGGCCGGAAAAATGACCGGCTCATACAGTCATCATTGAGGAGAAGAACCATGAAAAATCTGTTGAGTTTCGCTTTGCTGTTTGCTGCGGTAACATTGTTTGCAAATGCCGGAGTTTTCCGGGGGAGCGGACAGACCGTAGTGCTGGATTCCACAGCACAGATCCAGATGGCGGAGGAGGTCGTCACCATGACTCCGATGAGAGGCAATTATCCCATCGACAGTTCCTGCCGCAACCTCGACCCGATGAAATTCCACTGCGTTTTCAAACTGCGCAATCTGACCGATCGGACCGTGACGGTTCTGGTCGGATTTCCGATTGCCACCGAAGCTTTGTGGTTCCGGGATAAAACCAAGATCAATCAGACCGAAGTGATCGCGTATTTCAGCTTTATCGCCGGAACGAAGGAGAGGACCTTTCCGGTCCGCTATGTGCCGTTTGACAAAAAGAAGAAATTCAGCAATATCTTTCTCTGGGAGATGACCTTTCAGCCGAAACAGGAGATCGAACTGTTTGTCTGTTATATCATGCCGGGGTATCTGGGGCTGGCGACCACGCAAAAGGGTGACCGGCCGTGGAAAAACATTTTCAAACTCAAACACCGCTATCTTGAAAAACTTGAATTCGCTGCCGGGCAAGGTCAGATGTATGTCACGGAGACCGGAAAAAGCTGGGCGGGAAAGATCGAAAAAGCCGTGTTCCGGATCGTTCCCTTCGACTTTGAAGAATATCTGACGAAACGCGGCGCGTTTGAGAGTCAAAGAGAAGATAATAATCCGCGCAAGAAAATTAAAATCGATTTGCTGAAAACGGCTCCCATGACGCGCAAATGGATCCCGGAATACCAACAGTGGAAGCTGGTAAAGGACAAACAAAACCGGAATCTTTATCTGGAGCTTGTCTATACTCCTTTTGAGCCGAAAAGCAAAGCGGACAACTTGCAGTTCTTTTATGTGTTTCCCTGCATTCCAGTCACGAAGGAACAGTTCGACAGTCTCCTGGCTTTCATAAAAAAAAATATGGAGAAAGAATATGCCAGGCGTGAAGAAATGCAGAAATTTTTTGCAGATGCCAAAAACCGCAAAAACTATCCGGCCGGTCAACTAAAAGATGCTGCGGCTTATTGGCAGAGGGTCGGACCCTATACCCCGGCCGTGGAACGCAATCTTGCCGATGCCGTTCTGGAGTTTTACGGGATCCGCAGAAACAATCCGGAAATCAGGGATTTTCTGGAACGTCAATGCTGGTATCCGGCGGAACCGCGGCTCATTGATCCGGCCTTGAAAAAACATCTGTTGAAAGCCGGGAACAATGCCGATGAAAAATAACCGGATCAACTGGCGCATCATTATCCCGGCGATCCTGCTGATCGCGGGGACTTTCCTCTGCATCAATTTCCGGACGCTCAAAATGGTCTGGTTCATGGACAGCCGGACCCGGTCGGCGGATTCGCGTTTTTTCATGGATCTCGATACGGCATACGATCTGAAAAAGCTGAAACTTTCCCCTGCGGAACGGACTTTTGCGGAAGGATATTTCCGGGAACGTGATCTGGCCTGGCATAAAACCATGTATGAAACGAACCCGGAAGACAAAATTTTCCTTGCCGCCTATATTGATGCGCTGTCACGCGAGCCTGAAGGAAAGGAGTCTGAACTGCACCTCCTGCTGGATAAATTCCGAAAACTCGATCCTGAGAACGCTTTCCCTGATTTTGAAGAATTCCTGCTCGTTTCCGAGAAGGCTGTGGAAGCAAAATGGGTGTCGGATGACGGTCAGACGCAGAAGAAGGTTTATACCATCCGTGACCGTGCCTTGCTGGAAAAGGCGGTCCTATTGTTTGATCGGGGATTGCGGAAATCCTTTTATGATTCCTGCAGTTCGGGTCTTCCCGACCGGCTCATTCGTCTGCTGCGCTTGAAGGATGATCCTTTCGGATACCTGCAACGGAATGTGATCGCCTGGGGGATGAGCCTGAATTATTTAAATTGTCTCCGAGGAATGGTCTATCGTCTCCTTTTTTATGCGGAAACGCTGCACAAGGAAGGAAAAGAGGCGGAGTGCCGCGCGATCCTCCATTCCGGACCCCGTTTACTCCGGCTGCTGCTGAAACAGGACCAGGGATATCTGATCGAAACCCTGGTTTTTTATGGATTGAACCGATTGTATCTGGAATATGCGGAAAAGGTCGGTGACCGGGAAGCGGCTGCACTCTATCGACAGGGAGAAGATTTTTTTCAGCAATACTGGAAACAGAAGCCGGAGGACCAAAACATCACACAGCACGGCGGGATTTGGAGCAATATGATGATTCCGGGAGCGGCAATGCGGAATTCGATCCCTGTCTGGGAATTGACACCGGAACGCATGATCAATTATCTTGTCATCGACGAACTGGCATTGGCCGGATTCTGCGTGGGCGTTTTGCTGTTATGGTGTCTGCATGCCGCCATTGCACTCTGCAAACGGGGCGAACCAGTGACATTCAGTCTGAAAAGCCGGCTTCGCATCATCGGTTTCGGCATGCTTCTGCCGCTGGCGGTTTTTCTGCTTTATACCCATGTTGATTTTTTGAGCGGAAGAGAGTTTTACCTCCGGATGAATTGGATTCGTCTTCTCCTCGGAATCGGGCTGCTGCTCTTTTCCTGGATTCCGCTCAGCGGTATTATCCGGAATGAGACCCGGGGCAAACCATTTGCATCATACGCCCGGGCCATGCTTCTGCCGCTGGCGCTGCTCCTTTTCCTGACCGGAGCGGTCCTGCGTCCGCTGCTGGATTATGAGATCATTAATTATTGGAAGGGGGATACTCTGTTCCGATTTACTTGCACCTTTGATAATGAATTCAGGCACTCGGAATATGCTACTGCCGCCGAAAACCGGGCGCATGATTATCTCAGTGCGAAACTGAAAATGTTCATGCAGGGCCATTCTGATGTATTCTCTCCCGGGAAAGAGGCCGAAAAATGAATAAAAAAATCAACTGGCGCATCATTATTCCGGCGATCCTGCTGATCCTGCCGGTCGCGCTGATCCTGATTTTCGATCCCGCCGCATGGAAGAGCAAATCGAATCTGATTTCCGGTATTCTCGGCACGGGCTTTTTTGTGGACGTTCCGATTGCCATGTGCCTCTGGCATTGGTTCAAGCCGGAACATTTCCGGGAGTGGCGCTGGATGATCCCGTTCGGGCTGATGACGCTTGGCAGCTGGGCGGTCATGGCCGGAGGAATGTGGCTTGCCTGTAAAACCGGTCATGGACCCGATAACGGTTTCGCCGCGGTCTGTGCTTATGCGTTCGGCTGGGCCTATATCTGGCTGACCATGATCCCCATCGGTGCGATTTATGTGTTTTTCCGTGCCATTCTGAAACTGATCCCGATCTGCCGGGAATGGAAAATGTCCGACCCCGTCCGGAAAACGATCCGGAACATTCTGCTTGCGCTGATCCCCTGCGGGATTCTTTTATGCGGAGCGGTTTTTTTCTCTTTCAATTACACCTGTGCCAGGATCGTGTTTTCCGTGTTTTATCCGCTGGCGGGGATCGTTCTGCTGGTTTTATTCACCGGAAAATATATTTTCAGCAAGCCATGGAGAAAACTGAAAAAGGTTTTTGCATTTCTCCTTGCCGTGCTCCTCTGGTTCCCTTACATGATCATGCCGCCGATGTTTTTGTATTTGGGATCCATTTTTTTCAGCAAGTGGGACCGCGGAGATATTTTCTTTATCGAAAAATCACTCGATCCGAAAATCGAAGCGGCGTATTTCAATGACGGGGAATTCAGGAATAATTGTTATGCCGTTCTTATCCAGTCTTTCAATCGCAACGTGTCCGGCAGTCCGATGTTTCACACGAAAGCCTCGGTCTTTCAGAAGGTCAAGGTCCGCTGGGACGGCAGCAGACATTTCATCTTCGAGAGTTCCGACGTCGGTGTGATACATTTCCGGTATCGGGACGGGAAATGGACCGCAACCCCGGAAAGCCTGCTGAACAGGGAAAAACCGGAATCGGATTCCTTTTGTCCGGGAAAGAGGCCGGGAAATGAATAAAAAATCAACTGGCGCATCATTATTCCGGCGATCATGCTGATCCGGGCTGACGCATGTTTTTTTGCGCTGGGGATCCGCAAACTTTTATCTGAAAAAGAAAACTTTCAATTTGATTTTGCTTTTCCTGTGCAGTATATTGCCATGTGAATTTCAATTATATAAATAATGCCGGAGGCGGAAATGTGAACGCGCGTGTTCACAATCTTTCATAATCTCCCATTTCAGGTCACGGAAAAGAAATGAGTTCAGCAGATGAAAAAACTGATGAAAGCAGGGAACAATGCCGATGAAAAATAACCGGATCAACTGGCGCATCATTATTCCGGCGATTCTGCTGATCCTGCCGGTCGTGCTGGTCAGTTCCTTTTTCATTTTCCACGACCAGTTTCTGGATGCGGCGGTCGCCTTGCGGGAATGGAGCGGGAGGTGCAGCGTATCGACTCTCGAAAACATCTTGCAGAACAGGAAGGTGCATTCCACCCTGTCGAATGTTTCCGGTATGCGCCGCGGCCAAACCTGGCTTTTCTTTTTCTCCTGTCCGCCGGGGAAGGAGGCGGAAGTTCCGGCGCTGTTTCCCGAGGGCGGCAACGAAGGGGATCATTTCGACTTGATGCGGGAGAATTTCCAGAAATATTACAAAATCCAATTTGAAAGCAAGCCGTCCCGTTGTATCAAGTATGAAATGCCGCGGGGACTTCTGTATCTGGCGCTGTGGCCGGAACAGAAGGTCTACAGCGGGATCATTTTGTATATAGAGATCCTGGGACATGGATGAACACGCGGAAGACGCACTCCGGTGATCTCGCGGCAAAACCAGTCTTCCGCGGCGTCCGACTTGATCGATCTGTCCGAAAACACAAAGGAGACGGCTTTTCATCATCCATTACCGTCTGCCCGTTTTTTTTCTCTTTTTCGAGTTAAAAATCGATAATTTTTACGATTACCCTGTTATTTGACCCCCTTATATGAGAGGGAATTTCTTCGTTTCCGTCAAATCAAACACCAATCAAAGAAAGGACTGTTGCCATGACAGACGCCCAATTCATCAATGAATCACTGCAGCTGAAAGAAAAAGTCATCGGACTCAAAAACACCATGGAAAGGCTCCGGAAATTCTTCGAATACGCCATGCGCGAAATATGCAGCAAGAACGATGCGGAGGCGAAAAAACTTCTCAGCCGTTACTGGCATCAGCACAATCAGGATTTCCGGGTTTTCCACAACCTTTCCGAAAATGAAATTTACAATATAATCAAAAGACGCGGCACCGTTTCCAATGCAATTTCCAAACTCCTTGAAATGAACTGGAAACTGACACATCTGGTCGATCAGATGCAAAAATGGCATGACAAGGGAAAAATCGTTTTCACCGCTTTGGAACTGTGCCGATCGGTCCAGAATGAAACAAGACGCACCGCCGCGCAGGATGTCCAGACCAGGATCGAAGAAATGAAGCATGCCAAAGATGAAATGATCCGGATATTCAATCTGGTCAGACAGCTTGCGGTTTTCATAGGAGTTCCTTTCATTCGCGAGTATATTTCTCTGTATGCGAACATTTTTGTCAAATTGGGGAATTTATGCGATAAAGTCGCCGATTACGCCATGCGGATTGTCGAAGAAACGGAAAATGCACTCGGGCCGAAAAGCGGATGGTCGCAAGTATTCCGCGATAAAAATTCCTTGAGGAATCTGACTTTTGAGGAGCTATATAAGCTGAATAATCACAGAGACTAAAACCATTCTTTTTGCTTTTTTTCGATTAGATTCATAAGATCAGGCGGAGGTTTCAGTTTCTCCGCCTGAATCAAGATTTCTTTGGCATGCAGTTTATCATTGAGGTGCCAACGTGTTTCAGCCAGCAGAATCATCAGGCGAATCTTCCAAATTAATTTCGATTTTGCCTGACACCTTTCCCATAGCGCCAAACCTTGTCTGCAATATTTTTCGGCAATCTGAAAATCTCCATTCTTGTTATAATGGCGAATCAGAATGAAAAAACTGTTTACCGGGAAAATATTATTTTTCTCAGCCAGTTTCAGGCTTTTTTCGGCATAGAAAATCATTTTCTTCCGGTCATTCTTCAAAGCAAATATTTTTGCCGCAGTATCAGACAAGCTGAAAGCCCATAAGAATTCATCCGGATCAGAATAAAACTTTCTTACTTCCCCATAACATGATTCCAAAAGCCTTAGAGCTTCATCAATTTTGCCGGAATTAACCAGATAATTGACTTTGATATCGACATAAACGCCATACCGCATCAGCAGGAGCTCATTGGAATTTTTGCTTCCGTGGGAATACACCGGAGAATCCATATAACTTTGAAAAAAATCTCCCCATTGCTTCAGCCAATATTCAGCCTTCTTCTCATGATGGGAATTCAATTTAAAAAAATACAGGTAAGTATCGGATTTTGCCGGAATCCGGTAAAACCATTTATCTCTTATCCGGTCAGCATGTTTCATCGCTTCTATGTAATAACTGTTAGCAGAAAATTTATCTCCCCGAAGATAATAATAGTATCCTTTAATATTGTATGCAAAGGATTTGGAATATAGCGTTCTGTCATCATCTTTCAAAGAACTTGTCAGAGCCAGAATTTTATCCCCATACAGAAGATTTCGACTATGCTTGTTCAAACCGATATCATGGTTTGCCTGTCGTATAATTTCCAATATCTGATTTTCATCCTTCTCGGTCATTTCCCGTTTCCCGCAGGAACAGGTCAGCAGCAGACTTGCCAGACAACATAAAAACAAAATGACTTTACGCATGGTCAAAATTCCTTCATTTTCAGAAATATGTCACCGGATCTCCCGGATTTCAAATTGAAAATCAGTTTTTTCGGAAAAACGGCAGATATCGGCCGAAAGCCCAACCCGCGCTTGTCGGACCTGTCAGACCAGTCAGACTGAATTAGCGCAAGCAAAAGATGCAGCCCCAAGCAAAACAGCCCGCAAAGCGGAAGTCGCGGGAAATGTGATGATCGGCCTGATCAAACAGGAGACCTATCTGCTGGAGCGTCAGATCGCGCGGCTGGCAGCCGACTTTGAGCAGAAAGGCGGTTTTACGGAACGACTGCACAGGATCCGGACAGAATTCAGGAAAATGGTGAATGAAGACCGCGATTGACAGACCTGACGGACAGGACATACTTGACCGACAAAAGCGCATATCCCCGTTGATCTCGCGTCATGACCCATCTTCCGCGGCGTCCGACTTGTCCGACTTGTCCGGCAAAGTCCGCGGAAACCCTTCCCGCTACAATGACAGTCTGTTTTTCAATATGACTTTGAAATTTCACTGAAATGTGTTATATTAAAGATAAAACGAGAAAACCATTCGTTTCAAAATAATAGAAGGAAGTATTCAAAATGGGAAAAAGTATTTTTGAAGCAATCATGCTGATCTGTTTCGGATTCAGCTGGCCGTTTGCAATCCTCAAAACCGTCCGCGTCAAAAACCCCGCCGGAAAAAGTTATCTCTTCATGGGACTGATCATCGTCGGATATATTTCCGGCTGCATCCATAAGATCGTCTATCACTGGGATTGGGTTTTCTGGCTTTACCTGTTGAACACCCTGCTGGTGGCAACCGATTGCGTGCTTTGCCTCTATTATATGCAGCGGCTGAAAAAACAGGCAAACTCCTGAACCGGATCCATTCCGGACGAACATCTTCAGCAAGGGCCATTTCCACTGGGTCGACCCGCAGTGGTGGCCGGACCGGCTCCAGCATGGGGATCTCGATCCTGCCGGATTCGGCTGGCTGATTTTCGCATAAGCGCTCCGATCCGGGCCGCTTCGGCGGCAAAATCCCGGATCTCCTGCGGCGACGGTTCGGAAATGCCATACCGAAGCCGCTCATACGTCCGGCAGAACTCCTGCAGTTCCGGTTCGCGGTAAAATTCCAGGATCGCCATATGGTCCGGACGTTTTTTCCCGGTGGTTCTGCGGCAGGACCGTTCGAACCGTTCGAAGATGCGGACCAGTTTTTTCCGGATGTCCGTCAGCACGTATCCGCCGGCAAGCCGGCGCCGACGTTTCCGGACCAGCCGGAAAACCAGCAGACACGATATGACCGCTATGGCGATCATACCCGGAACGGAGGAGACGATCCGCCACAGGATCACGGCCAGTCCGGTCATCAGATCCATCACCGCCTGGGCAAAATGGCCGCGCCGGATATCGGCAAACGCCTGCTGGAAGATTTGCTGGGCCGCATCCAGCCAGGCGGAAAAAAGATTCTGTCTGAGACCCGTCCGGAAAGCAGCCCGCGCATAACCCGCGGCAGGATCGACCGTCACCCATTGTCCGCGGTCCGGCAGATAGGCTTCGCACCATGCATGGGCATGGGCGGCCCGCACCACATAATGATCGCCGACCGGATTTTTCTCTTCACAGAGGAATCCGGTAACATACCGGGCCGGGATGCCCGCGCTGCGCAGCAGCAGGACCGCCGCACTGGCAAAAAATTCGCAATGTCCGGTCCGGCTCTTCCGCAGAAAATACAATACCGGATCCATGTTCCGTCCGGCGTTGTCATGCTCCAAAGAATAGGTGAACGACTCGAAATGCTGCATCAGTCTCGGCAGGACCACTTCCTTCCGGACACCGGAGATCTTCAGTTCCGAGGCGATCCGTTTCAGTTCCGTGCGCAATCTATGCGGCACATACAGGAATTCCGGCCGTTTCAACGGATCGGACGGCCCCTGCCAGGCGGGATCCCGGTCTGCCCCGGGAAGGATCAGAGTGCAGCCTCCGTCCAGACGCCAGTGTTTCAGATCCAGCAGGCCGTTTTCGGAAACCGCGCCCGAATCGGCCACGGCTTCCAGCGCGGTCACACTGCCCGGAGCGGGGACACGTGAACCGGGGTTCAGCCGGACAAAATACAACATCATTTTCCGCTCCGCTGCATCTTTCGGACCGCGGTCCGGCACGGAAAACGTGGAATAGGAGATCAGTCCCGTCGGACGGCTGGCCGGAAGCGGGACCGGATCCGCAAGACTCTTCGGATTGCCCCAGTGTCCCCACCGGTAGCCGCAATATGTGGCGGTCCGCAGATATCCCGGAATGAACGGCGCTTTCACCCGCATCAGGACCTCCCGGCTCCGGACCGGGTCATGCGGGAACGACCGGGTCAGACTGGTCCGCCCCGCCAGACGGTAATAACCGGATCCCGGACGGCCGAAATGCCGCCGCATGCTGATCCGGAGCAGATGATATTCGACCGCGCGCATCAGGGAATCGTTGCGGTAATAAAAATGTTCCGCCGCCAGTGCGAACAACGGCAGCAGGAGCAGCATCAGGAACAACAGGACCGGCCGCAGCTTCATGCTGAAAGAATTCCCGTTCTTTTCCCGTCTGCCGGGAAAAATAAAATAAAGGGGGATGACCAGCGCGGTCCAGGCGGCGGCGATCCCGTATGCCAGCGCATAATGATGCAGCACCGGATCCAGAAAAAACAGCGTCCCGTTATTCAGCCCGGCGGAATTGAAGCGGTCGCCGCAGATCACCAGCGCAAAAACCACGCAGACCGCGGTGATCCCCCGCCGCAGCGGATACGGATAAAACGCGCAGCTGAACGCCGCCAGATACGTCATCAGCGGAATGATCAGGTTCGAACGGATCAGCAGATCGAAAATCCCGGCCCGGGAATCATCTATGGTGATCAGCATGTCCGGGAAAATGGTCAGGATCAATACTGCGGTAATGCTGTAGATGATCGGGCGGTCCCGCACCGGCAGATATTTTTTCCGGAAAAAGGCAAACAGCAGGATCGCACTTGCGATCAGGAAATACACCGGAGAATCGGTCTTGACCGAATACAGGAACGCCGCCGGCAGGACCAGTGCGGCATTGATCAGCAGCAGGGAAAAACGGAATGGACGCGGTTCCGGCGGCAGATTCATAGGAAAGTCCTCCGGGATTCCAGAATTTCAGTGCTGGTCAGGCGTTCCGCCCAGTCCGGGACCGGTGCAAGGGTGTCATCCGCGAAGAGCAGGACCCGGACTTCCGCACCGCGCCGAAGCAGTTCCCGATACAGTTTTTCGGATTGGGGATCGGCCCGCTGCAGGATCAGGAAAACCAGACCCGAAGAGGCGGCGCGATCCAGATCCGAGACCGGGAACTTATCGAACCGGTCTTCCGAACGGCTGCCTTCCAGCGAAGCGAGCAGATCCAGGAAAGCTTCAAAACTCATCGTATTGCGGCCCGTGCGGAAATGATGGATCTCCGAACCGGAGGCAAACACATCGATCACAAAATTCCTGACCGCCAGCGAATGCGCAATGGAAGCCGCCAGGGAAACCGCCGCTTCAAACGACTGTTCCATAGAACGCCGCAGCGGTTTCAGTCGGATGATCCGGTGCAGCAGTTCCTTCCATTGCCGGGTCGGCTCCGGACAGTAATTGTCCAGGATCACCGCGGCACTGGCCATTTCCTCCTCCTGAAATTCCTTCACCGCCAGCCGGCCGCGTTTCGCACTGGCCATCCAGTGGATCTTCCGCGGATCGTCCCCGGCCTGATATTCCCGGCAGCCGAGAAAATCCAGACTCTCCCCTGCCCGGTGCGCGGCGGCGGACATCTCGTCTCCGCGGATCAGGGATCCCGGCAGGCGCAGGTTTTGAAATTCGGTATATACAGGATGACAGATCAGTTCCTGTCTGTCCCTGCCACGCCGGACAGCTTTGAACAGACGGAACGGGAACACCCCTTCCGCAGCGGGCGGCGGCAATTCATAGATCCCCCTCCGCCGGATCAGGAAAGACTGCCGGATCTCCAGTTCGGAATGCGGGGCGAGACAATAAACCGCGCGGTTTTTCTCCACCGGGACCAAGGCTGGAAATAAATTTTCATTTACCAGGAAATCATACGCGGGCAGTCCGGATCGGTTCCGGACAATGGTCCGGACTTCAAAGGGGATCCCGCATCCCACCCGGACCGGCAAACGGCGTCTGATCTCCAGCCGCCGGGGGAAAAACCATTTGCAGATCCAGTCCGTCAACAGCAGCAGGATCAGCAGCAGGAACAGCAGGAAAGCCGGACTGCGCGTCAGCAGCAGGGCAAACATGGCGATCGGAAAAACCGCCGCCAGCAGCAGTTTTCCCTGCGAAGTCAGGAAAAGTCCGGCCGCAGCATCCAGCCAGATCGCGGCCATGATGGTCGGAGACACATAATCCCGTTTGATCCGGTTGCGGCGGAACGCCAGCCAGGCGGGGTCTTGCCACTGCAGATAAGGGTATTTCCGGGAAAAGGTGAAGGGCCAATTCATATCGGAACTTTGATTTTTTTCAGCATCCCATCCAGAATATCGCCAGGGATCACGCCGGCATGTTTGGCTTCCAGGGTCAGGATCATCCGGTGTGCCAGCACGGGCCGGACCAGACTGCGGATATCTTCCGGCGTGGTGAAATCCCGTCCGTCCAGCCAGGCGGAGGCCTGTGCACAGCGCCCCAGGGTCAGCATCGCCCGCGGACTGGCCCCCAGACGGAATTCCGGCGTTTCCCGGGTCGTCCGGATGATCGTCTGAAGATAATTCACCACGGAATCTTCCATGGCAATGTTCCGCACTTCCGCAGTGATCTGCCGCAGCTCCGGCACACTCAGCACCGGTTCCAATGCGTCCAGCGGATCGGAAGTCCGCCGGTCGAGAAACAAATTCCGTTCCGCGTCCGGATCGGGATACCCCAAAGTCAGCCGCACGGCAAAACGGTCGAGCTGCGCTTCCGGCAGCGGGAAAGTTCCGTAATACTCCACCGGATTTTCCGTGGCGATCACCAGAAACGGATCGGCCAGGGATTCCATCCGGCCGTCCATGGAGACCTGTCGTTCGTTCATCGCCTCCAGCAGTGCGGACTGGGTCCGCGGCGAAGCGCGGTTGATCTCATCCGCAAGCAGCAGCTGGGTGAAAATGGGTCCTTTGCGGAAAGTGAAAGTCCCGTCCTTCGGGGAATAGACCGAAGCGCCGAGGATATCCGCGGGCAGCAGATCGGGGGTGAACTGGATCCGGCTGAATTCCATCCCGACGGTCCGCGCGAGCGCCTTTGCCAGAGTGGTCTTGCCGACACCCGGCACGTCCTCCATCAGCACATGGCCGTCGGCAAACAGGGAGGTAAAAAGCAGACGGATCACTCCGGACTTGCCGCGGATCACCCGTCCGACCTGCTGCCGGGCAAGTGCCGCTTTCTCAGTCAGGGGACCTGCTGCCATATACGGATCTCCTCCGGTTCTTATTCTTCGGTTTCGGCTTTGGGATCCAGTTTGACTTTTTTCGCCACATCCATGTAATTGGGATTGGAGTCGTAAATCTGCTTGAAGCAATCCTGTGCCGCACCTTCATCTTTCATGAGTTCATACGTACAGCCCAGATAATACAAGGTCCGCATTTTCTGCGTATCCATGAAGTTCTTGTCTTTCAAAAGATCCTTCAGGATCTCCACGGACTTTTCATATTCGCCCAGGCTGGCATAGCAGCGTCCGATGTAGGTCATCGAAAGGTCTTTCCGCTGGGAAACCTTGGCAGAGATCTCAAATTCCGGAATGGCTTCCTGATACCGGCCGGCATCGAAGAAAAGCATCCCCTGTTCATAATGCAGCTGCAGGTCGTTGGGGAATTTTTCCATCCGCTGCTTGCCGCAGTCGATCTGATACTGCAGGATCGATTCGCGGGCCGAATTGATCTCGTCTTCGCTTGCGCCGGAATCCACCAGTTCCTGGAGCTGCTGATTGGCCATGGCCACGGTCGATTTTTCGATCGCCTTGTCCACCGTGATGTCAGCCACCCCCTGTTTTTCCGAAAGGGTCTGGAAGGTGTTGATCGCCTGTTCATGCATATCGGCCTTCTGATAGAACTCCGCCAGTTTGCGGAGCACATCCACGGTTCCGCCGCCCGATGCAACCACTTCCTCATACCGGCGGATCATTTCCTTGATGTCATCCACCGAACGGATGATGCGGTCACCGCGTTCCAGGTCGGAAAGGTCAGGCGTATTGGTCCCGTTGTCCCGGGTGGTGACCTTGTTCTTCTCCTCTTCCGCTTTCGCGGCATTCTGTTCCATGGTGGCCGCCGCAGCCGCAGCACGGAGCGCCGTCTGGGCTTTCAGGTCTTTCGGATGAAGGGCAACGATCTTCTGCCGCAGCTGCAGGACCCGTCCGGCATGGCCGGGGATCCCTTCCAGCAGATCGATAAACTCATGGATGAGGCTTTCATTATCCGGATTCAGTTCATATACCCGCTCCATTGCGTCGATCGCCAAATCATTGTCTTCCAACGCTTTCGCGACCTGGTACAGGAAATACAGGCTTTTTTCATTGTAGCATCCGGCAATGGCGTCCTCCGCAAAGCTCAAAGCTTCCATCGGATTTTTCCGCAGCACCATCTTCCCTTTGAAAACAGCCCCCATGGCTATCAGACTGCCGGAAAGTTTGGCCATCCCGGCGATCCGTACGGACCGCTCTTTTTCCGCGAACCGCAGCAAATCACGTGCTTCGCCAAACCCCGGCACGGCCTTCACCAGATCTTTCAGCAGGGTGATCCCGTAATCGTAATTGCCGTTTTTCCTGATCAGATCTTCTGCCTTGGAATATATATTTCTCAACCCGGCAGGAAGTTTATTGAGATGAACCCGTTCGATCGCCATGATCCGTTTTTCCTCCTATTCTTATTTGAAAAATCTGTTTTTAACGTGTAATATATACTCCCAATATTGAAAATGTCAAGGATGCAAAAATTCAGAAACGGAAAAATATGAAGAAAAATTCCGATCACGATACCATTGCCGCGCTCTGCACCGCTCCGGGAGGTGCTTTGAACATTCTGCGCATTTCGGGCCCCGATGCGCTTGCAGTCGGCCGGACCGTCTGGCAAGGGAAAAATCCGCTGGATAAAAAGAATGCCCGCAAAATGCTTCTCGGCAAAGTATGCCGGATCCCCGGCGATGCAGCTTCCGGCGAACCGTGTCTGGCGGTTTTCATGCCCGGACCCGGCAGCTATACCGGCGAAGACACCGTGGAACTCCATTGCCACGGCGGATCGTATGCTCCAAAACGGCTCCTGCAGGCTGTCCTTCAGGCCGGTACACGTCCCGCCGGGCCCGGAGAATTCACCAAACGCGCTTTCCTCAACGGGAAAATGGACCTTACCCAGGCCGAAGCAGTCGCCGACCTGATCGCCGCCAGATCCGAAAGTGCCGCCCGACTGGCCGAACGGCAGCTTTCCGGAAAAATCGGCGGAAACATCCGGAGCATCCGGCAGGATCTGCTCCATCTGCTGGCAGAATTTGAATCCCGTCTGGATTTCGCCGAAGAAGACCTGGACTGGGAACCGCCGGAAAAATGTCTTGCCGAATTGCAGAAGAATTCCGAAGAGATCTGCCGGATGATCCGTTCCGCCGAGAACGGAGCCATTCTGCGCGACGGAGTCCGCACGGTCATCGCCGGCCTGCCCAACGCAGGCAAATCCAGTCTGCTCAATGCCCTGCTCGGGTTCGACCGGGCGATCGTCACCGACATGCCCGGCACCACCCGAGACACGCTGGACGAACTGGTTTCCCTGCGGGATATTCCGGTCCGGCTGACCGATACCGCGGGTCTGCGCGACCATACGGAAGACCCGGTGGAAAAGATCGGGATCAGCCGCAGCCGGGATTCGCTGCAGACTGCCTCCTGTGTTTTCTGGGTGCTGGACGCTTCCACGCCGGACTCCTCCGCGGGATCCGCACAACATCTTCTGAAAAACCGCCCGGAAAAGGGTCTGCTGATCGCAGTTTGGAACAAAACCGACCTGCCGTCGACGCCGGAGGAACTGCCGGAACTGCCGGGGATCCCGTCGGTCCGGATCTCGGCCCGGACCGGGGACGGGCTGGAAACCCTGCTGGACCTTTTCGCGGAACAGGTCTGGCGTCACGCCCCGGACCGTCAGGAGTCCGACTGCGAAGTCTCCGCGCGCCATGCGGAACTGCTCCGGAATGCGGAAAAGTTATTGGAACGCTGCCGGGAGGAAGTCCGTCAGGAGTCCTGGGAACTGGCGGCGTTCAGCCTTCGGGAAGCATTGGCCGCACTGGGATCCATCACCGGGGAAACGGTTTCCCCGGATATCCTCGATGAGATTTTTTCCCGTTTCTGCATCGGGAAATAGGATCGCTCTCCGGCGGAACACTCACTCCATACCGGATCGGCTGTGCCGGCGGACCATCGCCGCGAAGACCGCGCCGGAAAGATTGTGCCAGATGCTGAAGACCGCGCCGGGCAAGGCGGATGCCAATCCGAAAAACTGTTTGGACAACGCGGCGGCCAGTCCGGAATTCTGCATTCCGACTTCGATCGCAATGGTCACGGCAGTGCGCCGGCTGCAGCGGAAGAGCCGTGCAAACCAGTAGCCCGCGGCCAGTCCGGCCCCGTTGTGCAGGATCACCGCCAGAAAGACCAGCGGTCCGCAGCTGCGCAGATTCCCCGCATTCAGCGCCACGATGATCCCGATCACCAGCACGATCCCCGCGGACGAGACTACCGGACAGATCTTCGCCAGGAGGTCCGCGTGTTTCCGGCATAGGCGGTTGATCACCAGACCCAGACTCACCGGCAGCGCCACCACAAACAGGATGCTCTTGAACATGGCCCAGACCGGCACCTGGACCGTCTGCCCCAGATACACGGCGGACAGCAGCGGGGTCAGCACGATCCCGGCCAGCGTGGAACAGGAGGTCATGGTGATGGACAGCGCCACGTCGCCGCCCGCCAGATAGGCAACGACATTCGAAGCGGTGCCGCCAGCCACGGTCCCCACCATGACCAGTCCGATGAACTGATCTTTCGGCAGACAAAGCACCAGTCCGGTCAGACAGGCCAGCAGCGGCATCAGCAGAAATTGCAAAACCAATCCGATCAGGACCGCACGCGGCTGTTTCACCGCGGCGGCAAAATCGCCCGGAGACAACGTGGTCCCCATCCCCAGCATGATCAAACCCAGCAGCGGCACGATCAGTGAGCCCAGAGAACCAAGTACCTGCGGATACAGAAATCCGAACACGGAGATCAATAGTGCACAGACTGGAAAAATTTTCACCGTCAAACAAACCATATCTATCCGACACCCTTTCCTGTAATATAATCGTGTTATGACCCGTCAATATATCATCTTTCCGTTTTTTTTCAAAACCTCAGTCCATTTTTTATTCCGGTCCGTTTTTTCCGGAACCGTATTAAGGGGTCATATCGTCCAGATTTACAATTTATATCCCGGCGGATCCCGAAACCGGGACTGCTTTTTTTCTGATAAAAAACAGGATATTGTCTTTCCTTTGGTTGAAAATAGATGCAGGGGGATTATATTAACGTATTGCAGTTTGAAAAAATCAATAGAACAGTCCGGTTGAGAATGCCGGTAAAGAAAAGGAGTTCGATCGATGACCTGGTATGATTGGATCATTGTCGCTGTGCCGGTAATCTTTGTGCTGTATATGGGCGCTTATTCCCGGCGGTATCTGAAGGATGTTACCGCTTTTCTGTCGGCAGGACGGGTCTGCGGACGGTATGTGATCTCAGTGGGAGACCTGGCAAACGGGCTGTCGATCATCGGGCTGCTGGCGTATGTGGAAGTGCATTACCGGACGGGATTTGCACTGGGGTTCTGGACCCGGATCATCACGCCGATCAGCGTGCTGCTGAGTCTGTATGGCTACTGCATGTACCGGTTCCGGGAGACCAAGTCGCAGAGTATCGGCCAGTTCTTCGAAATGCGCTACAGCCGGAAATTCCGGGTGTTTGCCGCGGCCTTGAGAAGCCTTTCGGAAATGCTGGCGAATATGATCATGCCGGCACTGGCGGCACGGTTCTTCATGTATTTCCTTGACCTGCCGAATGAATTCACTTTCCTGGGCATGACCTGGGGCACCTTCAACACCATCATGTTCGTCGTGCTGGTTGCGGCGATCTCCATCATCTGCATGGGCGGATCGCTGGCCATCATCGTTACCGATACGATCCAGGGATTCATCTGTTATCCGCTGCTGGTGCTCTTCATCATCTTCATCCTGTGCAAATTCTCGTGGAGCAGAGAGATCCTGCCGGTGATGTCCAGCCGGGTCGCGGGCGAAAACTTCCTGAGTCCTTATGACATCCAAAATCTGCGGGATTTCAACCTGTTCTCACTGATCGTGACGATCTTTGCGACATTCATGCACCGTGCCAGCTGGACCGGCGCGGGCGGCACCTCCAGCGCGGCCAAGTCCGCACATGAACAGAAGATGGCCTCCCTGCTGGGCGCCCTGCGCGGTTCCATCAACGGCCTGTTCTACATCCTTATGGCCGTGGCGCTGCTGACCTTCATGAACCATTTCCATTTCGCCCCGCAGGCGCACAAGATCCGGACCACCATCACCGAGCAGATCGCCAAAGACATTGTCAAAGACCCCGTCGCCCAGCAGAAAGTGGTGGAAGGAGTCCGCAGCATGCCGGTCCAGACCTTCAATCCGGAAACCGATCAGCCGCTGTCGGAAAAGAACAATGTCGATACGAAATATCTGGATCAGATCCATACTTCCCTGGTCGAAAACAGTGATGACAAAGGAAAAAGCAATTCGCTGTTCCAGCAGTTCCGGACCCTGTACAACCAGCAGATGCTGTCGGTCACGATGCGGAGCATGCTGCCGGGCGGTATGCTGGGTCTGTTCTGTCTGCTGATGATCCTGGCCATGATCTCCACCGATGACAGCCGGATCTTCAGCGCCACCATCACGATCAGCCAGGACGTGATCCTTCCATTCATCAAAAAGACCCTGAGCCCCAGCCAGCACATGTGGCTGCTCCGCTCGGTCGCGATCGGGATCGGCGTGTTCTTCTTCCTGGGTTCCAAATTCATGGCTCAGATGGATTACATCAACCTTTACGTCACACTGGTCTGCTCCATGTGGCTCGGCGGCTGCGGCCCGGTGATCGTGTTCGGTCTTTACAGCCGTTTCGGCACCACCCTCGGCGCCTGGGCCAGTCTGCTGAACGGCATGTTCATGGCCGTAGTCGGCGTGGTGGTCCAGCGCAAATGGGCCGATGTGATCTACCCCTGGCTCGCCCAGAACGATCTGGTCGGATCCGTGGGCAATATCCTGGAAACCATTTCCAAACCGTTCAATCCCATCATCGTCTGGAAGATGAACGAGATCAAATGCCCGATCAACAGTTTTGAATGGTATTTCATCACCATGGTCGTTTCGCTGGGAATGTATTTCCTGTTCTCCTGGCTCTCCCGTCCGGAACATCCGTTCAATCTGGAACGCATGCTCCACCGCGGCAAATATGCACTGGACGGACAGCCGGCCATCGTCAAGAGTGTCTGGAACAGAAAAACCCTCTTCAACAAATTCATCGGCATCACCTCCGAATACACTTTCTGGGATAAGGTCATCGCCTGGAGTTATTTCAGCTACAGTATCATCTACGGATTTTTCGGGAGCTTCATCGTGGTCATTATCTGGAACCTGTTCTATCCGTGGCCGACCGCCTGGTGGGGAACCTATTTCCTGATCACCTTCCTGATCGTCCCGGGGATCCTGGCCGCCGTCACCGCAGTCTGGATCACGATCTGCGGGACCATCGACCTCCGCGCCATGTTCCGCGACCTGAACAACCGGATAGCCAACCCGCTGGACAACGGACAGGTCGAAGGCAACATGTCGATCGCCGACAAGGCTCAACTCGAAGCCGTGGACCGCAACCCGGATCAGGAAAAGAAAAACTGATCGGTTGCCCGAGTATTCTTGTTTCCCGGTCCGGCCTCCCGGACCGGGATTTTTTCTGCGGATCGCAGCCGGCCATTTGCGGATCCCGGTTTGACAAAGCGTCTTTTCAACTATATATTATAAGATGTTTTTCCCGGAAAACAGGTCTGCTGTTTTCATCACGCACGATCAAAATGTCAGGAATGAAAAGATGAAAAAGAAATTATTGTCCGGTATTTTCCTGTTGGCAATGCTCGCTCCGGTTCTGCACGCCGATCCGCCGGAAAAAGGAGTCCGGACCATCCGGCTTTATCAGGACGATGCGCAAACCCGGATCGTCAGCAAACTCTATGAACTAAAACACACCAAGGCGACCGACATCCGGCCATTCATCCAGGCAGCAGTCAAACGCTACAGCGCCACTTCCAACGTTGAACGGGTGAATTACCACCATGCCAAACGGCAGATGATCATCGTCTCGACCGGCGAAGACTTCATGCCATACGTCGATGAACTGATCGCCGGTCTGGACCGCCCGGTCAAACAGAACAAAAACGGTTCCATTTTCGAAGGCACCGGCGTCACCCGGGTATCCTATTCCCCGAAATACCGCGCCGCCGACGACATCATCCGGCTCATCAACGAGGGGACTATGAAAACCCCGGAAGGGAAAGCGTTCCTGAACAAGGACACCAATACCATTTACTGGAAAGACGACCGCGGTGCGGCCATGGATATCCTTGCCTGGGTCCAGTATCTCGACCGTCCGGTCCCGCAGGTGAATCTCCGGCTCAATTATTATGAGGTCCGGGAAAGCCGGCTGCGCGACATCGGACTGGATTATCTGGCATGGAAAAACGGTCCCGGGATGGATATCTTCTCCGCCGGATTCGACGGGGGGAAGGTCTTCTCCAACGAAGCGGTCTTCCAGCTCATCAGCGGAGCCTACAAACTGGCCGACCTGACCAAAAACTTTTCCACCTCCTGGGGATACGGCGCATTCTTCACCGCACCGCAGTTCGACCTGAGTTTCATCCGGGTGCTGCAGCAGTCCGGCAACGCAAAACTCGCTGCCCAGGCCGACCTCACGTTCGTCAATACGCCCATATATGACGACCCCGCCCGGAACACCCACCTGCCCAAAACCTATTCCGTCACCCTGACGCCCGGATACGAAAACATCGTCAAGGACTCGGATGACAAGACCGCCATCGTGGTCGGCGGCGACAGCACCCTCACCTTTTCCGTCACCAACCCGGTGATCTGTTTTGAAACCGGACCGAAGGAAACCAATCCCCGGGGGATGATCCCGGCCACGGAAGCTTTCTACCGGAAAAACCGCGGCTGCGCGATCTTTTCCTACCAGCTGGATTCCAAAACCGTGACCGAACGGAGCAACCGCGGCGACGAACTCGGCAACTCCAGTACGGTCATCGGCGAACTTACACTCGGGTTCAAAACGGAAAAAATGCTGACCAGTTATGTGCGCGAACAGGAAGTGAAACAGACCGTCGGCATCCCGTTCCTCATCAAGATCCCCATCCTGAAATACCTGTTCGGCACCGAGACTTCGATCAAGGAAAAAATCAGGATCTTCGTGACGGTCGAAGCCAATCTGGTCCATCCGGATATGATCCCGCCGACCGCAGCGGAAAACCGGATCCCCACCGGATATTAAGCAGAAAGGACTGACCTATGAATACGAAATTTATGCTGATGTTGTCCGCGGCGGTCCTTTCCCTGCCGCTCCTCTCCGAAGAGATCGATCTCACGCCCCGCCGGATCCCCGGCACCGTCAAGGCGGAAAACCAGCTGCCGTCCGCCGGATACGGCAGCAGCACCGTCCAGACCCAGCTCCGGGTCGATGTGAAAGACAATGAACAGGCGGTCCGCTTCGTCCGCACCAATACCGACCCGTATGTCATCACCAGGATCTATCCGCTCAAACATGCGGAACCGTATGCCATGCGGGGGTATCTGCTCAGCGTGGTGAAAGGCAGACAGATAGCCGCCAATCCGGTCCAAGTCGAAGCGGTCAAGTTCAACGACGGACACGGAGTGCTGCTGGTTTCGGCCGAAGACTACCGTTTCAACAAAGACGGGAAAGGCGAAAGCATCGATGAAATCATCGCCCGGCTCGATCAGCCGGGCATGGATTATTCCAGCGGACGCCCGAAATTCATCTATTTCCCGAAAGTGAACACCGCGGCGAATCTCCGCGAAATGGTCGTCAACGTCGGCGCACTTTCCAACGACGAGGAATTTTCCGGCGGGACCGACTGCATCATGGTGGACGGCGGACTCAACGCGCTGTTCATCGCCGCCCCGTTCTGGAGCTGGAACCGGATCCAGGAACAACTGGAACTCTACGACCGCCCGATGCCGGAGATCCGGTTCCACTACCAGCTGCTTGAGATCAGCACCGAAAACGACGACCGGCTCGGAGTCGATTTCCAGAGCTGGAAAAACAATAACGGCGTGGACTTCTTTTCCGTCGGCGGACGCTACCGCAACAACTGGGCGAGCACTTTCGCCGCGGGGATCGACGGCTCCCATTCCAGCCGTACCGACTTCTTCAATTTCAACCCGAAGTGGAACAGCAAATATTTCGATTTCCTGACCTCCACCGGCCGGGCAAAAGTGGTCACCCAGGGCGTCATCACCGCCAAAAACCGCCGGAGATCGGTCGTTTCCGTCAGCACCGGACTCTTCTACGAAGAACAGAAACCCATTCCGGATACCACCTTGAACGAAAAAATCATCGACAAGGATAAAAAACTCCCCGCGGGTGCAGACCTTACATTGAAACACGGCAACACGCAGATCTCAAAAGCCGCAAACGGTTTCAAGTTCGAAATCGAACTTACCCCGGTCGTGACCGGGAAAGCCTCCATCCTGCCGGTCAAAGTTTCCGGAACCAGCCTCCTCGGCTGGAACAGCAACGGCTCGCCCCGTTTGAACCGGTCGGAATTCGGGACCGAGATCCAGATCGGCAATGCCGGAAAGAATTTCGTCATCGGCGGCATCAAACGGACCAATATCATCCGCAGCGTTTCCGGGCTTCCCCTGCTGAAGGACCTGCCCGTGCTCGGATGGCTCTTTTCCACCGAAAGCGAAACCACCCGCCACTCCGAACTGGTGCTGGTCGCCCGTGCGGAACTCTCCGCCGTGGCTGAACCGCTGACGGACACGGTCCGCCGGGACATCAAAAACACGCGGGACGCACTTTCGGCCGGAAAGGAAAAACCGGTCCGCAATCTCGGCTTCGAACAGTTCGGACTGGACGGAAAAGAGATCAAATGACATTTGGAAAGGAAACATCTCATCATGGCTAAAATCGACATCACGAAAATCGACCGCAACATGCAGCAGCAGAAAATCGATCCGGAAGGGCTGCGCTGGCTCGACCCCCGCGACGGCGGGTTCCAAGTACTCGGCCTTTACTGGTTCGGCAGGGAAAAACGCTATCACCGTTTCCCGAAAAAGATCACCCGGAAAAAACTGCGCTCCGAACTGATCGACCTGGCCGCCTGTCCGGCAGGAGGACAGCTCCGCTTCCGGACTGACAGCCGCCGGATCGTGATCGCAGTGAAGAACACTCCCAGCGTCGGCTCGGGAAAAATGCCCGAAACCAACCGCAGCGGCTGCGACCTGTATCTCGGCGGACCCGGCCGGGAAGTTTACTGGAACACGGGATGGCCGGTCCCCGGAAAATCCGAATACACCGCGGAACTCTTTTCTTCCGAGAAGAAAAAAATGCGGGATTTCCGGCTGAACCTTCCGCTTTACAATGGAGTGAAAGATTTTCTGCTGGCAATCGAAACCGATGCGGAACTGCTGGCGCCGACTCCCCTGCCGATCCAAAAACCGGTCGTCATTTACGGCACCAGCATCACGCAGGGCGGATGCGCCTCCCGGCCCGGCAGTGCTTTCACCAACCGGCTGAGCCGTTCGCTTCAGGCGGAATTCCTGAACTTCGGCTTCTCCGGCCAGGGACAGAACGATCCGGAAATGGCGGAACTGCTGACCGAGATCGACGATCCGGCCATGTTCATTCTGGACAGCCAAGCCAACAGCATCAATCCGGCTTATGTCCGCGAGCGCGTGCCGCGTTTCCTGGATATCCTGCGCAAACGTTATCCCGAACTGCCGATCGTCATCGTCACCAAGATCATTTACGGTCCCCGATACAGCCTGGACGTCCAGATGAAACAGGAATTCAAAAAAATCTACCAGCGGCGCCGGAAAGCCGGCGACCGCAATTTGTACTTTATCGACGGTTCGAAATGCTGGCCTGAAACCGATACGGAAAATACCGTGGACGGTATTCATCCGACCGATGCGGGTTTCGCAAAAATGGCCCTGTATCTGGAGCCGAAACTGCGCAAGCTCCTGGAATCTTACGGCTATTCCGTCAAAGTAAAATAACTCCGGATGATCCAGCGGCCTCCCCGCATCACACCGGACGGAAAACTCCGACCAGCAGGCCGGATCCCGCACCGCGGCAAACCGTTATGATCGCCGGAGCCTCCTGTTCCGGCAGTTTGCAGGCATACGCCAGCAGCGCATCCGGCTCGATCGCACCGGCGGTCCGGAGCAGATCGGAAAACTCCTCCTCCGGCAGACTCACCGGCAGCAGGGAACGGAGCGCTTCCTCGTTCTCCGCGGGCTGTTCGCTCCCCTGATAACTCCGGCCGAAAAAATCCTTCAGATACGCCAGCAGTTCGTCCGGCTTCTCCAGCCGGTCGGCGACTTCCTGCACCAGATTGCCGGGCAGGGTGCGCAGAACGCGCCCTTTGTCCGGACGGGAACGAAGTTTCCGCGTCGCAATCAGGATCAGGACCAGGGCGGCTGCGATAGCCGCCAGCACTTTAACAACAGGGATCCACATATTCATCTACCTCCGTTTTTCCGGAAATATATATGATAAAAGAAAAATTGCAACTTTTTTTCGCTCCGGAACGGTCTGCGGATTGTTTTTCAATAAATATCGGTTATGTTACCGGAACGGCAAGAATCGTCACGGGAGAAAATTCGATGGATTTTTTCGAGCAGCTGAAACAGCATATCAATGAAAACGATACGTTCGGCAAAAGCAACCGGATGCAGCTGACCGCGGTCCGGGAAGGATACGCGGAAGCTGTCATGGAGATCACGGAAAATTCCTGCAATGCTGTCGGCACGGTCCAGGGCGGAGCGATCTTCACGCTGGCCGATCTGGCATTTGCCGGAGCCGCCAACTCTTTCGGGGATAAATGCGTGGCCATGAGTGTGGCAGTCTCGTTCATCCGGCCCGGAACGGGACGGCAGCTTCATGCGGCCGCCAGAACCGTCAGCAAAGGCCGCCGGTCCTGCGTCATGGAAGTGGAAGTCAAAAATGATGAAGGAAAACTGGTGGCCAATTTTCAGTTCACGGGATTCTTTTTTGAAAAATGACAAGCCGGTTTTTCCCTTTTTTCGATATACCATACAATAAAACGCTTTATGGAGCGTTATATGGGTTGAATGATTGCGGTCCGGACCGTATCAAATCTCAACCTTAATGGAGAAACGAACATGAAAAAAATGATCACAATGCTGGTAACGGCGGGACTTTTTGCCGGGTGCTTGCTGAATGCGCAGGAAAATGGACGCCGGAACCGCGGCGGCCGGCCGGCTATGCAGATGAACGAGGAAACCGCGAAAAAATGGAGCGATATACAGAGTCAGCTGAAAAAGAAATCGCCCGAAAAATATGCCGAGATCGAAAAACTCGCGCAGACCAATATCCCCCAGGCTATGCAGAAACTGATCCAGCTGGCCAGAGAATCGGGGATCGAGACCCCGATGCGCCAGCGCGGCGGTCGCGGCGGTGAAGGATTCGGCGGACGAGGCGGACGCGGTGAAGGCTTCGGCGGCGGACGCGGCGGGTTCGGACCCCGCGGCGGTGAAGGCTTCGGCGGAGGACAGCGCTTCGGCAGATTCCAGGGAGGACAACAGAGAATCGAAGCTGAAGAGAAAATCAAAGAAAAATTCCCGACGGAATATGCCGAAATCGAAAAAATGCGCAATAAGGCGGAAGAACAGCTCTTGGCGCTGGCAAAAAAAGCCGATGTGAAACTCCCAATGCCTCCCGAAGCCATGCAGCGGAAATGGGCCGCCATCCGCGAAAAATACAAAGCGGAATTCGAGGAGATCCGGAAACTGTGGCAGTCTGATCCCCAGGCAGCCCGGGAACGGACTGCGGAAATCTTCCGCCGCGAAGGGATCGAAATGCCGGTGATGGGACAGGGTTTCCGGCGTCCCGGCGGTGAAAACAGCATGAACACCCCTCCCCCTCCGCGCCGCGGCAATGCCGGGAGAGACATGCGCCAAAAGTTCGAACAGATCCGGAAAGCTTATCCGGAAGAGATGAAGAAGATCATGGCTCTCCGGCAGGAAGATCCGCAGAAATTCCGTCAGGAAATGAAAAAACTTGCGGAACGTTATGACCGCGAAAACGGCAGGAAATAACCCTTTGTTCAGGACGCCCCCGGATGAAATTCACCTCGATCCATGAATTTGCCGTTCTGGTTTTCTCCTCCGGCAGCATCAAAGGCTGCTGGTTCAAGAGAAAACCGGGGCGTTTTGTGCTTAAAAATCACCTTTCCCGAACGGTCAATGCGGAAAATCCGGCCGAAGACTGGAAAAAGATCCGCAAAGAACTCGGGTTCGGCAGCGACTGCATCATTTTCCTGGCAGGAAATATCAGCCGCGATGGAGTATTCTACCGCACGACCGCACCCATCCTGCCCCCCAGGGCAATGAAGGAGGCGCTGACTTTCGAACTTCCCGGCCAGCTGCCGCGCGAAGTCACCGATGAAAAAATCCAGTTCATTCCCGCAGGAAAGATACCCGACGAAAACGAATTGGCGGTCAATACCTACGCTTACACGCCTGCGGGACTGGACAAAGTGACCGCGATCCTCTCCCAGAGTTTGAAAAAGGCGGATTATCTGCTCTACCCGCTGCTGACCCTGACTCTGGACGATCCCCCCTGCTTCCTGCCGGAGATCGAGCCGGATTTCTTTTTTGCCGACGGCCAATGGCATGACCGGACCCGGTGGGACGATTCCATGTATGGACCATGGGAAAAACAATTTCATGAAATTTTCGAACTGCCGCCCAAAGCGGATTTTTCCGTCCGGGACTATCTGGGCTGTCTGCTGGTCGCCCGGTTCGCCGTTTCCCCGGACTTTTCCGCCCTGTGTCCCGGGATCCAGATCCTGCCGCGGAAATTCCGTCCGGGCCGTCTGCGCAAGCAGCTGAAGATCATGGCACTCCTGCTGGGACTGCTGGCGTTCGGCCTGATCTGGGAACACGGCGGCAATCTGGTCCGTTCCAGCCAGGAACAGGGTCGTCTGCAGGCGGAAAGGAACAATCTGGAAAATCAGGTGCGGCGCCTGAAGAACAAGCTCAAGGCCGGCGAAAAAGAGCAGAAGGAACTTTCCCGCGTGCTGAACCAGAAACCGGAAAGAAACAATGTCATCGAACGTCTGGCCGATCTGTCCGGCCTGCTCCCCGGCAATGTCATGGTGCAGAGTCTGCGCTGGAGCGACAATGCCGTCGACCTGACTTTGCGGAGCGAAGCCGAGGACCTGAATCTGCATCAGCTGCTCAAACCGCTGACCTACTGGAAAGTGGCCCAGCTGCAGGAACGGCGCCGGGGCAATGATGTCACCAGGAACATTTCGCTGAGACTGATCCCGGCCAAAGGAGACGAACCATGAGCGCACCCGGCTGGAAAGAATTCCTGAAGACCCCGAAGGGGAAACTGGTCCTGGCATTGGGAGCCATGCTCCTGAGCTGGGTCTTCCTGTTCCTGAACTTCAGCAGTTCCCTGATGATCTCCCTGCCCAGCGAAGCGCGCAAAGCGGAGATCAAGCAGCAGATCCGCAAACTGCGCACCGAACTGAAAGCCCTGCAGGAAAAACAGCTCCAGGCGGACCGCCGGAAAGAACAATGGAAAGAACTGGCCCGGAACAGCTGGCAGCCCGACCGGGACGGCGATCCCGAACTGCTGCTGCGCCAGATCGTCGAAGGCGCCGCCAGGAAAAGCGAATTGAAACTCAATAACCTCGGCACGGTCCGGATCAACCGGGTCAGCCAGGATTTTTCGTTTGCCGAACTGGATGTCTCCTCCACTACACGGCTCGCCCCGCTGATGGCGT
>Ga0256405_10001039_pt1 | contig 82120 bp, 67 predicted proteins | sample RumenRJG_02DNA_FD_189096 | JGI IMG/M metagenome (GOLD analysis project Ga0256405, IMG submission 189096) | Bovine rumen microbial communities from Lethbridge, Alberta, Canada - RJG_02 | ecosystem: Host-associated > Mammals > Digestive system > Stomach > Rumen | place: Canada: Alberta... | reverse complement strand
AATACAATAATTTATCCGAGATTTTCTAAGCATAAATGAGAGAGTCACGGAGCCCATTAAAATCATCTTTTTAAATAACGCCATCCCGCAAATTCTCTACATTACAGAGGGGATCTGAGTAGTTACATTTGCCCACGAACCAGATAAAATCTGCTTGGCGTACAAAATAAAATTCTTCTGGCGCGAAGATAAAATTTATCGGGCGCAAAGATAAAATTCTCCTTTTCTTTCAGCTCATAAAAGCAGCCGCGCGAGCTCTTCTCAATTGCCATTTGATCGCATCACAATTGTCATTCAATCTCATCGCAATTGTCATTCGATCGCATCACAATTGTCATTCGATCGCATCACAATTGTCATTTAATCACATCACAATTGCCATTCAATCTCATCGCAATTGTCATTTGATCGCATCACAATTGCCATTTGATTTTCTGAAAGAGGGGACACAAATCCCCGGCTTGTTCATTTGATCTTTTCTCCCACTAAGTTCATGCACGACAGCTGTCGCACAAATGCATGACAACTGTCGCGCAAATGCATCGCAGCTGTCGCGAATATGCATCGCAGCTGTCGTGCATGAACTATATGCCTTCAAAATTCCAGCTGTAGCAAAGTTTGCAGTATAAAGGGGAATCAATCAATTGCAACTGCGTCTGAAATAACGAAGAAAGCCGCCTGAAGGACAGACGGCTTTCTTAGAATGTTATGTCACTGCTGCTATGTCAGCCCGGCGCGCAAGAGCATGGCGACGAACTGCAAGGCAGTCAGGAATGATTACTCAATCACGAACTGTACCGGGCAAGTGTACCATACGGATACGGCCCTACCCTGCTGCTTACCGGGGATAAACTTCGGCAAGCTCTTGATCACGCGCTTAGCTTCGCGATCGCAATAGGGATCGAGGCTCTTGAGCACCTGCACATCGCCTACTTCACCTGTGGGAAGCACCACGAAGCGGAGCATTACCTTACCCTGCACACCCTGCTCGAGGGCGATGGAGGGATATTTGATGTGACTGGCGATGTAGTTGAGCAGAGCGTTCTCGCCACCGGGGAAGGTAGGCATCTGCTCTACAACGGTATAGACCTTTTCCTCAACCTTCTGAGATGTCACCACCTCCTTGAGGTCGGCAATATCCTTACCGTGCTCCTCATCGTTACCTTTCACATCAGCTACCGATATGGTGAGGTTCGACTTACCAAGAGCTTCCTGCGTCTTGAGCTCATCCTGCTCGTTCACCTGATCATCTTCCTTGATGACAGGGGCTGTGAACTTGATGGAGCTCTTGATGCGCTGCACCTCCTGCTGAGGCTCCTTGGGCTGCACCTTCTTGATGTGCTGGTCCTTGACTTCAGCCTCCTTGAGCTTGGAGAATGTGGTGACCTCCTGGATATCATCGGCCGACTTCTTGGGCGTAACAGCCTTGATGAGCAGAGGAATGATAAGTCCTAAGACTATCAAAGCGCATACTACTATCAACGCTATCGTGTTACGGTGACCGAGCTCTGAGCGCAGCTGGTAAGCTCCATAGGCCTGGTTACGACCGGCGAACACCATGTCGCACCATGATTTCGATGCTAAATCTATCTTTGCCATAATTATTTCGCTTTACTGTTTACTTCGCCGGAGCAGGAGCTGGTGCAGCACTACCGGGATGGTTGTCCGTATAGTACTTGATCATCTTCTTGTCGAAGTCGGTAATTTTATCTATCACATATTTACCAATACCGCAGATCTGCATCTCGTCGAGCACATCGATGAGGTTCTCGTAGAGAGCATCGTCCGTAGCTTTGATAATAACATTAGGTACACCTTTCTCACCCTTGATCTTGATGAGCTCCTGGCGGTATATTGCATCCTGCTGGGCCATCAGCTTGGTGTTGGTGGTGGCATGAGCTTCGCGGTCGGCCTTGAGTTTGTTCACTTTGTTGAGGGCAACGGCGTTGCGGCGCTGCAGGTAGGCCCTGAGTCCGTTTTTGCCATATGTGGTCTCCTTGAGAGTATTGATCTCTGGGATACCTTCATAATAGTAGATCTTGTTGTCCTTAGCAAGCAACAGAGTGATAGCCTCGGAGGCCTTCACCTGGTTTCGCTGATCTTCTTTAATGTCGTCCTTATTGGTAGGCATGTTGATCTCCATAGTCTGCGGCTTAATCATAGATGTACAGAGCATGAAGAAGCAGATCAGCAACATATTCATGTCGACCATAGGCGTAAAGTCTATGCGGCAATTAAATTTTTTCTGTTTACTGCGTCCTAGTTTGTTAGCCATATTATCATCTATAATTAGTCTTCTTTCTTCAGGGAGGTTATAAGATTATAACGGTTCTCCTTGATATCCTGAAGGGAGTTCATGACCTGTTTGATTACCTTATAAGAGACCTTAGAGTCTGCCTTTATTGCAATGCGCAGATCCGGATTGACATTGCGCGCACTCTGCACCCAGTCTTTGAATTCGTTGTGCGTGCTGTCGCAGGGAATGCCCTTGCACTGGGGACTCTTGAGGAAAGCTGTCTGATCTTCGGGCTTGAGGGCGAGGAACGCCTTGAGCTGTCCGACCGACACGCCGAATGTGGTAAGCAGACCGAATGCGCGCTTCTCCTGATTGTTGAAGCTCTGGCCATACTTTTCCTGCATTTCATCAAGAGTGGACATCATATCGCCCTTCTTATCGAGGGCCAGGAAGACTCTGCCGTCCTTGTCCACCGTAATGGTAAGGACATTAGCTTCCGGGATTTTGATGTCAGACACTGAGCCCGGGGTGTTAACCTTTACAGGCTCCGGTTTAATAAAGGTAGATGTCAACATAAAGAAGGTAAGCAAAAGGACAGTGACGTCACTCATAGCAGTCATGTCTATGTAGACATCCTTTTTCTTTAATTTAAAACGTCCCATGATTTAACCTTTCTTCTTTAGTTGATTAGTGGGTAGCCGAGAATGTCTGTACGATTGTGAAGCCTACTTCGTCAAGGCTGAATGTCAGTTTATCAATCTTGTTAGTGTAGAAGTTGTAGCCGATAAGGGCGAAGGCTGCCGTAGCAATACCGCAGGCGGTATTAACAAGTGCCTCGGAAATACCTACAGAAAGCATGGCTGAGTCAGTACCACCTTCACCTGCCAGAGAGGCGAAGGACCTGATCATACCCATCACAGTTCCGAACAGTCCGAAAAGTGTACCAAGCGTTGTAAGAGTAGCGAGGATCGGGAGGTTCTGCTGCAGCATAGGCATCTCCAGAGCGGTGCTCTCCTCGAGCTCTTTCTGGATAGCGAGCACTTTCTGCTCCTTGGTCAGAACGGTATTCTCCTCCATCTCCTTGTACTTGCGGAGCGTAGCGGATACTACATTGGATACAGAGCCTCTCTGCTTGTCGCAGAGCTTCTGAGCGGCATCGAGGTCGTTCTTGGCAAGAGCTACCTTGATGTCGGCTACGAACTTCACAAGGCTGGTCTTACCGAAAGCGGTGCGAAGTGCGAAATAGCGCTCTATAATGATAGCAAAGTCGGTAAGAAGGCAGGTGAGGATGATAGGCACCATGAAACCACCTTTGTACATCGTACCGAGCAGGTTGCCCTGAACAGGCTGGTTAGCCGGATCGCCGCCCTGGAAGTTGTTAGGATTTCCGAGAACGAACAAGTAGAAGCAGAGTGCGATAGCGAAGCACACTACCATTACAATCCACGCAGCTTTAATACCCTTAAAGCCGGTGTTTTTGCTCTTGGGCTTTGCAGCCGGAGCCTTAACTGTTGTTGTTGCCATTGTTTAAAGAATTAGTTTTACGATTAATTGTTTGTTGATTATTTATATTTCTATTCGCATCAGCTCATTTCGCGGGGAGATATACTCGTCCACCAAAATTGCAGAACAAAAATACTGCATATTTCCTTATCGGCAAAGGATAAGCGGTTTTTTTGTTCCTTTTTTTTGTTGAAGATTATAAATCTGTACTTTTCTTTATGTTTTACGAGTGTATATTTATGATTAAGTCACGCTGGAAAGTCCCGCTTTTCTATTTCGCGATCACTTTTCTTCCGTTCCGGATAAAGATTTCTCCCTTCTGCACGGCGCCGTTTTTGGGTACGCCCTCCACAGAGGGGACGGAGACACCGTCGAGAGTGTACACACGGCCCTCCTGCGGCGCGTCGGGACCGCCATCGTTCACATGCACACGCGCAACGCCGTCATAGGTATCATTTATCATCAGGGAGATGGCAGCGGTAGTGGAAAGCTGCCGCACGCTCTTGAGAGCGATGTAGCAACGGCCGGCGGGCAGAGAGCGCCCTGCCCCGGCGCGCACCATATAGCGCCCGGCGAGGAAACACGTGTCGAGACCGCTGACAGTCATGTCAGCGCTCAGGCCGTGCAGGCCGTTGTAGACGCCCGCATCGGAGGCGATGGAAGTACCGCCAGCGGAGTAGACGGCCAGTCGGACTGGCCCCGCATTCAGGCTGTCGGCCATCACGATAAAGGGCACGCCCGCTTTTACTACGGGGTGGCGGTCCGTGATCTCGCGCAGCTTCACGCCGGTCACCTCGCCGGTCGCATCCTTAATGGCGGACGCAATGCGGTAAGCCCGGAAGCGCGTAAAATCGATGCTGTCCACGGCGGTGGTAAGGCAGATGGCGGTAAAATCACCCGCGCCGAGGGTCTCGGAATATACCTCGGCCGTGCGGTCGGCATCTTTGAGCGTGAAGGCGCAGACTTTCCCGGAAGGAATGCCGCCGGAGCAGTACTGCCAGGCGAGGCTGTGGTCAGCCGCGAGCACGGCATACTGCCCCGTAGAGTCGAGGCGCAGCGCCACCTGACCGTCGGACAGGGGATAAAGCTGGACGGCCTGCGCAGAGATCGCGCTCCGGTCGGCGACATTGCGGAACATCAGCTCTCCCGCCCTGCCGGTCGTCTCCACGCGCCACAGCTTCGCCGCCGGAGCAAGGCCCGCAAGCGCAGGCCGCGCGGCGAGCGCCTCGCCATCCGCACCCCTCAGCTCGTACCATTGGCCCGCCGCAGGCATATTCACGGAGGTGAAGAAAAGGCTCGCTACATGCTGCATATCGCGAAGCTGGAACACCTTGTCAAAGACATCCGAAGAGGCGGAAACATTCTTCAGGCAGTCCTCCGCCTGCTGTCTCAGGTCGGAGAGCACGTCAGCGGGAACGCAGCCCACATCGCTGCCCGCCGTAGCAGAGGAAGAGAGCGACCTGAGCACACGCGCCAGCGAATCCACCCGAGACGATATTCCCGTAGTGTCGGAGATGCTCTCCAGGGCCTCCACGCGGTGGGAACCGGCATCGACCGTGAGCTCATAATAGGCGGTATCGGCTGCGAGAGAGAGCTTCACCCCTTTGCCGTCGAGATGATAGCCCACATAGCCCGCAGGCAGAAGCAGACGCGCCTTGCAGGACTTGGGGACATCGACCTTCATGGTGTAGCCGCCACGGGTATCGACCATCAGGTTGATGCGGCCAGCGGGGACGGTGAGAGAAGTGCTGACATAGCCGAGGTCGCCCATATGCGGGCAGACACGGAACTCCCGGAAGGCGGGCTTCAGGGGCTCTATGCCCGCCACATAACGCGACAGGATGAGCAGCGGCGCGCCGCTCCAAGCGTGATTGAGCGAGGAGGTGCGCAGCGGGCTGAAGTGCTCCCAGAGCGTGGTGTATACGCTGTCCGCCATCGCCTTGTAACGGGAGCGCAGACGCGCCAGGGCGTCATCCGTATAGCCCGTCTCGCAGAGGGCGCGGAGCACATACATCTCCATATAGGGGCTCGCGTTCTTATGGGTGGTCATCACATTTCTCAGGCGCCGGAACACACTGTCCGGAGCTATGCCCGCCGTCACGGCGAGGCCCTGGGTGCGGTCGTCGGGCGTAGAGGAGCTCCGGTAGCCGCTGCCGGTGAGATACTTCCTGTTGTAAGCCGCTACGATAGTGCTGCGGCGCTCTGTGGCCCACTTCTCCTCGTCGCTGTTGCCGGCTACGGCGGAGAGCGAGGCGTAGGTGCGCAGCGCAGCGGCATACCAGGCGTCATGGAGAGCCGTGAGGTCGACGCCCGTTCCCCAGTCGCCCCATTCCCATCCGCCTTTGCGGTAGGAAGGCAGGCCGGAGGTTTGCAGCGTCCACAGACTAAGGTATTTCCTGAAGGCAGGCAGCAGCGGTTTGATGGTAGCTATGTCCCCGGTAGTCATATAATAGGACCACAATCCCTCGGCGAGGAAAGCGAGCGACTGTTGCGGCATCTCCTTGGTCCATGTCTCCGAAGGCACGGGGCCGTAGAGCACGGAGTCCTTGCGCTGCCAGGCGAAAAACTCGGAGACGGCCTTGCGCATCAGCATGTAAGCCTCGGGCGAGAGAGCGTACGGGATCTGGGCGAAGCAGACTGCCTCGTCGCCGGTATAGGGCGCGCGCTCGCGGTCGGGGCAGTCCATAAAATTGTCGCGCATATTGACATAGAGCGTGCGCTGCGCCTTGCGCCACAACTTGTTGAGCTCCTCGTCGTCGCTCTCAAAACTGCCCGCGAGAGAGCATGCGTAACCGCTCTCGCGATAGGCGAGGCGCACCACCTCCACACCGGCAGGTACATTATATATAATGGTATGGCCGCTTATCCAGCCCGGAAACTCAAACGTCTGCAGCCCGTCGCGGGTCTTGTATTCATAGCGCGCCACAATCTCGGGCTTCATACGCGGATAGACGTCCGAATAGACTGCGACGGTCTTGCCCGCCCCGGCGCGGAGCGTCAGCACGGGGCTCACCTGCGCGTCGTAGGGCAGGTAGCAATAGATGAGCCGGCCGCTGCTGTGGGTGGAGACATAGTCGCGGACGCCGTAGTCGTGCACCATGGGCAGCGGGCGCAGCACAAACTGTCCCCACTTGGCCGAGTCGGCGCTCACCACTACGGCCTTCTCCCAGCCGTGGCCCGCGGTCGTCGTGTCCGTGAGGCCCACCGTGTCGGCTGCGGCATTGTATCCGATATTGCTCTCGGCGAGTCGAGTATTGGGTGTGTCGCCCGTGGGGACATACAGCGCCGTAAAGCGCCTCACACTCCATGTACTGTCGCTCTGCACGCGTACACGGCCGGCCTCCATGTCAAAATAAAGTCCCGCCACAGGCGAAGGACGGTGACTGAAACCGCCGCTCTTCAGATACCACACCAGCACTGCGATATCATTGTGCCCGGCTTTCAGATTGCAGACTGTGACTGTGTCGATATATGTGTCCCGGGGATTGGGGCCGCGCTTCAAGCCGCCGTACCGCACCACCGTGTCGCCGTTTATGACCAGGATGTATTTGCTGTCGGCCGCTATTCTGAGAGTCGCGGAGCTGACAGCCCTGGAGAGCGTCACAGCCTTCCGGAAGCAGAGCCACATCCCGTGAGTCGGTTTGCCGCTTGAGGTAATGATGTCGGCGGCCGTGGCCTGCGTCGTGACGAGGAGCGCCATCATGAGAGCGCCTGCCCAGCGCCTCAGGCCGTTCATTGCTCAGCCTCCTTTCCTCCCAGACACACCGCAATGGCATATCCTTTGTCGCGCCTCACCTCTCCCCTCAGATCGAAGCCGCGAAGCCGGTCAGCGTCGAGGTAGTGCGGCATCTCGTCCGTAAGGCCGGTGCCTATGCATTTGCCCACAGCCTCCTTGCGTGTCCACAGCGAGGCAAAGACAGCCCCGCGGTCGTCGGCCTGAGCTATCGCGGCCTGCTCGTCGGGGCTCATGCATTTCGCTATCAGTCCTTCGCTCGCTCCACGCCCCGTCTCTTCGATGTCGCAGCCCACAGGGCGGTCGGCCACCACACACATAGCGGCGCGGCGGCAGTGAGCTATATTAAAATGTATATCGGGATATTCTTTCATGTACGGTTTACCATGAGCGCCGTAGGCGAACTCGGGGATTTGCTCTATCCCGAAGTGCGCCCGCAGCATATCGCCCAGCATGAGAAAGGCTCTGACGCCCATCGCCCTGTGCACCGTGTCGCGCATGGCGAGCACCTTCGCCCTGCGCCATGCGGGCAGGAGCTCCAGGTCGGCGGCCTTTGTCCCGGGCTCCAGGCTCAGAGGATCGTCGTAAACAGATATATATAATGCCTCCATTATACGTGCAAAAATAAGAATTTATACGTAAATCCTTCTTCCCCGGCACGCATATTTATATATACGCCCAGTAGCGCGACCTGAGCAAAGCCCGGGGCGCAACAAACGGGAGAGTTCCCGCCTGCTGCGCCCCTGTGTATTCTGTCCGGACAGAGTCTACTCGTGAGCCATCTGTTCTACTTTCTTGTTCGCCTGGCTCCGGCGGTCCATCTCCTTCAATAGTCCTTTCCACGTACGGGCTTTGTCGATGTCCCAACTCTTCTGGAGATAAGTATTGCTCTGATATTCCTGACGGGCGGCGTCGCGCTGCCACTTCTTGTATTCGGTCAGGTCGCCGCCATGCAGACGCGTCAACTCAAAGCGCACTTTTGTCTTGCCGCGGTCATAGGGATAATAGTCCACATACGCCGTGATGCGCTCTGCTATTACGTCACCGCTGATGCGCGGCAGGTGTGCCCGGAAATTATAGGCCGACACCTTATATTTCTTATGACGCGCTGTCGGAGGATACAGGAAGTAATTAGTTCCCCCAAACCGGATATCCGACCGGGGATACGCAGCCGACCGCCGCCACGCATCCAGACTGAGAAAGATGAGCGTACGGTCATCCACCGTTCCGGATTTTCCCGTACTGATGACGGGAGAGTATGTAAACGACGGACTGGCTTTGATCTCGCTTTTGGCTTCGTAGAAGAACAACTTGTCGACCGTGGTCACTATCTCATTCTCCTCCGTCCCGGCCGTGGCCGTGGAAGCCGCATTTACTCCATTATCGGGTCTCGCCGAGGCCATTGTCATCATGCACACCAGCGGGCAGATGACTGACATTATCGCTCTCATGATGTTCACTGTTTTTCTCTGTTACTATTCTGCCATTCCTCCTATGTACCTGTCTCCATACATATATATGTGCCGGCCCCGCGTTGTGTCGCGCAAAAAGACCTGAACACGCCCGCACACACCATCGGCGGCCGGGGTATCGATGTCGCAAATGATGTAGTGGCTCAAGATATATAAAGGCGTACGCAGGGCCGGACCCGTCCTGCGCAAGTGCAAGGGCTCTTCGAGCGGCGAGGTAGGCCAACCGTCTGCTATCACCCCCTTGTCCGGCCTCGCCGCGGCATTATCAGTAGCCGCCGGCGAGCTCGCAGCGATAAGAATGCCTATCAAAGCAACAAAATACTTCTTCATGACTGCACAGTTTCCGCTATTTGTTTTTCATCGCTTCGACTTTGTTATCAAGTTTCAGCCATTTCTTATACGCTCTTGTCTGCTCTTTATCTGTTCTGCCTTTGCTATAATATACCGGATGTTTGTAATGCTCTGCGACACACCCATACTTATTATACCCGGCGTCGCGCATCCACTTCTTGTATTCGGTCAGATCGGAGCAATGCAATTGTGTGACCTCAAACCTTACTTTAGTCTTGCCCGCATCGCAGGGATAATAGTCCACATATGCGGTCAGGCGCTCGGCGATCACATCGCCGGTAGTTTCGGGATGGAATGCGTCGAAATTACATGCAGAGACCTTCACTTCTTTATGGCGCGCTGACAGCGGGAATCTGAACAGTCTTTCCCCGCTATTCCAATAGAAAGGATAACCTGTGTGTGAATTATTCCCCTTCACGCTGAGTCCGACATAGCAGATAACGGCTCCCTTTGCATTTCTGGTGCGAAATACCCCTAAATCATATTTGTAGGTACGCTGTGATGCTGCTTTATATACTCCTTTTGCATTATAGGAAAAGAATTCTTCGCTCTTTTTCTCTACCTCGTTCACCCCCGTCTCCGTCTGAGAAGCGGGCGTCACGTTCACTCCGTTATCGGGCCTTACGGAGGCCATTGTCATCATGCACACCAGCGGGCAGATGACTGACATTATCGCTCTCATAACGGCTTCTTGTTTTTCATCTCCTTGTACTGGCGGTACAGAGCATTCAGGCGGTCCTCATTCTCCGTTCGCTCTTTCCACGTACGGGCATTAAATAGCCTTAAGCCTTTTTTTGCATCCGATATATTGCGATACTGCTGCCGCTCAGCCTCACGCCGCCATTTATTGTATTCGGCCAGGTCGGAGCGGTGCAATTGGGTTCGCTCTACGCGCACAGTAGTCTTGCCTTTATCCATGGGATAAAAATCTATATAGGCAGTCAGGCGCTCGGCGATCACATCGCCGGTAACTTTGGGATGGAACGTGTCCATATTGTAAGCCGATACCTTCACCATCTTGTGCCGCTCGGACAGCGGGAATTTGAACTTGATATTACCACCGCCTCTGTGGAAATAAAATTCGCCCAGAAGCGGGGAATATCCGGTCGGGCCAAACACTGCGGAGCATACGACATATCCCTTTTCTACTCTGCTGACATCAACAAATACATTATATTTGTAGGTACACTGCGAATTCGGTTTATACACCCCTCGCGCCTGATAGAAGAAGAATGTGTCTTTCTCGGTCAGAATCTCGTTCTCCGCCGTCCCGGCCTGGACGGGAGAAATCTCGTTCACTCCGTTATCTGGCCTCGCCGAGGCCATTGTCATCATGCACACCAGCGGGCAGATGACCGCAACTATCGCTCTCATGATGTTCACTATTTATCTTTATCATTCTTCTTCCATTCCTCCCAGGCTTTCTGGTCATCAGCCTTCGCCTGAGCCTTGTACATGGCGGCCTTGTCCCAGAACGCCTTTCTCATACGCTCCACCTTGGCCTTGCGCTCCGGACTGACCTGCCCATGACAATAATAATAGTCCCCCATGCGGTGCTTCAGCATCTTTGTCTCTCGCGCAGCCTTCTTACTGCTCCATGCGCGCAGACGGGCCTCACGCAGAGGTGTGTAATATTTCGCCTTCGCGGACACCACAGTCCTCATGCGATCGAAGGGGAAAAAGTCAACATAGACAGTGACTTTGGTACCTACAAGCTGGCCAAAACGGCCAAATGTATCATAGCCATAATCATAGAGGGTATATTTGAGGCGCATCTCACGCTTCAGATGCTTGATATACTTCTTGGCTGCCATCGATATATACCGGCCCCGCGTCGTATCACGGACCAGTACAAACATATACCCGCACACGCCGTCCGGGCACGGAGTGTCGAGCTTGCACTCTACGCGGTACTGCAAGTTGTGTATCGGAGTATTAATGTTCAAAAACCGCGACTTATAACACATACTGCTGTCTACTTCAACAGTGCCAATCGCTATTTCCGCGTTCACCTTTGCGAATGGTGACATCGCAAACATAATACAAAATGCTAAAAGCAAATACTTTCTCATGGCCTTTCTTCTTTTGAGTTAGTAATATTCGCTCCAAATGTAGCATAATTATTTCATTCCGAGCAAATAAATTTGGAATTATTTGAATTATCTTCGTAGAATCCGCTCGTTTGGGCCTCGAAGGTGCCCGGATTCTGCATTTCCGGGAAGGCGATAGCCAGACTTTCTCCCGCGGCGCCGTGTCCCGATCAGCTGACATGGGAAGCGGAACGGACGTCTACAGAGAGCCATGGTTGCGCTCATATTTCGACCCGGCGGAAGCGATGGTTTTCCGTCCCCGAATAGCGCCAAAATCGCCCCGTGTAAATAAGTGATAATCAGCGCCTCCAGAAGGCCAAAATTACATTTGAGACAATTTGAAATACCTCAAACATGATTTTCCTCATCTCAAATGTAGTTTATGAGTTAAGCGGAAGTTTTTTTGAGAAGTGGGGAATTGCCTTTTCATAATGTGGAAAAAGCACACTCGTTTCGGATTGCGAAGTTATATCGGCGGAGCCGGTGATTGAGGACTTCGATAAGTGAAAAAAATTTATATCGCCTGGCAATTTCCTCGTCCGCACGGGCAGCGCTCCGGAGGGCAGTATTTTACCCTTTGCAACTACCTAAAAATCAGCGCTCCCGGAAGGCCGAAATTACATTTGAGACGTTTTCAACTACCTCAAATGTAGTTTTCCTCAGGTCCTATGTGAGTATCCGCGCATGCGGAAGGTTTTTCATGACGTGCGCATAGCGCCTTTCCCATGATGGGGAATATTCACTATTTGAGCACTACAGAGAGCGGCGGGCAGCATGACTTTGTACATAAGAGCGGTAGAAGTGGCCAGAAAGCAGAAAAAGGCTCTTATAACACGGCTGTTAGGCGAAAAATATCTATATTTGCACGGAATTAGGGCCTTGTGGCCTGTTGTATTATCGATAACTTCAAAAAGACAATAATCAAAATGAGTCTTCAATCCGAAAAAATCAGAGAATTAGTAGAGAAGCGTGCGAAGGCGCGCTTAGGCGGAGGCGAAAAAGCCATAGAGAAACAGCATGCCAAAGGCAAGCTTACGGCGCGCGAGCGCATCGACCTGCTGCTCGACAAGGGCAGCTTTGAGGAATTTGACATGTTCAAGCTCCACAGATGCCATAATTTCGGAATGGAAAAGAAGCAGTATCTCGGCGACGGCGTTGTAGCCGGCAGCGGTACGATAGCAGGGCGTCTGGTATATGTTTACGCTCAGGATTTCACGGTCAACGGCGGTTCGCTGAGCATCACGATGGCCGAGAAGATATGCAAGGTGCAGGACATGGCCCTCAAGATGGGCGCGCCGTGCATCGCCATCAATGACTCGGGCGGAGCCCGCATTCAGGAGGGCATCGACGCTCTGGCTGGCTTCGGCAACATCTTCCAGCGCAACATCGAGAGCTCGGGCGTGATACCTCAGATATCCGTCATCTCGGGTCCCTGCGCCGGCGGAGCCGTTTACTCCCCCGCCCTTACCGACTTTGTCATCATGCTCGAGGGTGTGTCCTACATGTTCCTCACCGGCCCGAAGGTGGTAAAGACCGTGACGGGCGAGGACGTGAGCAGCGAGGACCTCGGCGGAGCCAAGGTGCACGCAGCCAAGAGCGGTGTGGCCCACTTCACGGCCAAGACCGAGGAGGAAGCCGCCGCGCTCATTCAGAAGCTGCTCAGCTTCATCCCGCAGAACAATATGGAGAGCGCTCCGAGGGTGGAGTGCAACGACCCGATAGACCGCAAGGAGGATATGCTCAACGAGATCATCCCCGACAATGCCAACATGGCCTACGATATGTACAAGGTCATCGGCGCAGTGGTGGACAACGGCGAATTCTTTGAGGTACACTCCCAGTTTGCCAGGAACATCATCGTGGGCTTCGCACGCTTCAACGGTCAGAGCGTCGGCATCGTGGCCAATCAGCCCTCTGTCTACGCCGGTGTGCTCGACGTCAACGCCAGCCGCAAGGGCGCCCGCTTCGTGCGCTTCTGCGACGCGTTCAACATCCCCATCGTGACGCTCGTCGATGTGCCGGGCTTCCTGCCGGGCACAGGCCAGGAATACAACGCCGTCATCGATCACGGCGCCAAGCTCCTCTACGCCTACGGCGAGGCTACGGTGCCCAAGGTGACCGTGACTCTGCGCAAGAGCTACGGCGGTTCGCACATCGTGATGAGCTGCAAGCAGCTCAAGGGCGACCTCAACTACGCATGGCCCTCGGCCGAGATAGCCGTGATGGGCGCCAGCGGAGCCGTGGCCGTACTCTGCGCCAAGGAGGCCAAGACGAAGGACGACCCGAAAGCGTTCCTGGCCGAGAAGGAGAAGGAGTACAACGACCTGTTCACCAATCCCTATCAGGCAGCCATGAAGGGATACATCGATGATGTTATCGAGCCGCGCAACACACGCTTCCGCATCTGCCGCGCACTGGCTCAGCTCGCCAACAAGCGCGAGGAGCGTCCCGCCAAGAAGCACGGCAACATTCCTATGTAATTAATCATTCCTTATATATAAGAGAATACCTGCATGAGGCGTACCTTATTTATTCTGACGACACTCGCTATATGCGCCATAGCGCCAGGGGCGAAGGCTCAGATAGCCTCCAACCTCAAGATCAGCGAGGTAGTGACGGACAATCGGAACGGGCTTATCGACGAGACCGGGCAGCACTCCCCGTGGATAGAGATCTGCAACACCTCCTACGGTACGGTCAACATCCAGAGCTGCTATCTCACCAATGATCGCCGCGCTCTGGAGGATATGTCCGTGCCCGAGCGCGTCAAGCTCATGTCGCAGATAGCGAAAGGCGATAAGCGTACGGCTCTCAGCGCTCAGGAGCGCATAGTATTCTATGCCGACTCCCAGCCCAACCTCGGCACGCTGCACACCAACTTCCGCCTGGATCCAGGCAAGAGCAACTTTATCGCGCTCTTCGACGGCGACGGCCACACACTGCTCGACTCTGTCACAGTGCCGGCCTGCAGCAAGCCCGACTGCTCCTATGCCCGCTTCCTCAGGAAAGGCGGAAGAGACTATGTGTGGCTCTTCTGCATGCCCGAGGATGTGACGCCCGGCGTAGCCAACTCGCGCGAGGGCATGAGCGACGACAAGGTGGCCGAGTTTAAGCAGCACGACCCCGACGGCATCGGCATGTCGATCCTCGGCATGGGCATCGTGTTCTCGTGTCTGGCGCTGCTGGCTCTATTCTTCTATTTCTTCGGCAAGATATTCATCTACCGCGCCAGGAAGCAGAGCGCCAGAACCGCAGCCGCGCGGAGCGCCGCCGGGACGGTGAGAGCGGACAGCGCGACCGCCACAGCCGGAAGCGAGAGCCCCGACGAGGAGGTGATGGTCGTCATCGCGATGGCCCTCAAGAGCGCCACGGCCAATGTGCACGACTACGAGAGCGGCGTCATCACCATCAAGGCCCACCCGACACGCTGGAACACCACCGGAGGGCTCGACTACACGACGAACAATAACATATAAATAATGAGAGTATACAACTACAATCTGAATGGCGGCTCGCTGACCGTTACGGTCGATGAGAACGCCGGCACGATAGTGAGCATCGACACCGACGAGAGCAACGCCATCTCCCTGCCCGAGGGCAGCGAAGAGGAGGCCGTAGCTGCGCTGGCGCTCGCTGTAGACCGTGCCATCCACGAAGAGGTACACGACGAGGAGAGCGGCGTCATCACCATCCGCAGCGCCGCATCGGCCTGGAACACGCCGGCTTACAATTTCCGCACTATCAAAAGACATTGACCCAACCCCACAAACGCAAAATCTTCCCAACAATGAAACAATACAAATATCGCGTAAACGGAAAAACCTACGATGTAACCATCGATGAAATCAACGGCAAGAATGCCAAGGTAAAGGTAAACGGCAGAGACTATGACGTCGAGATCGACGGAGAGGCCGGCGACGGCGCCGTGCCCGTGAGCGGCATAGCCGCCGAGGCTGCCGCAGCCCCCGCACCCGCTGCAGCACCCGCTCCCAAGGCCGCTGCTCCCGCTCAAAGCGCTCCCGCTCCCAAAGCCTCCGCAGCTCCTGGCAAGGGAACGCCCGTCAAGGCTCCGCTGCCCGGTGTGGTGTCCGACATCAAGGTGGCCGTAGGCGACGCTGTCAAGAAGGGACAGACCGTGATCGTGCTGGAAGCTATGAAGATGCAGAACAACATCGGAGCTGAGTGTGACGGCACCGTTTCCTCCATCACCGTCAACAAGGGCGACTCGGTAATGACCGACGACACCATGCTTACCATCGCTTGAAACCCTTTAGGCGATGAACGATTTCTGGATATTTCTATCCGGGAAATTCAGCGACTTTCTCAGCTATACCGGAGTAGCCTGCGCCACCTATCAGAATCTCATCATGATTTTGATAGGAATAGTCTTTATCTGGCTCGCCATCCGCAAGGACTTTGAGCCGCTGTTACTTATCCCCATCGGCCTCGGCATCATCCTGGGCAATATTCCCTTCAAGGCCGCCGGCCTCGAGATAGGTCTCTACGAGGACAACTCTGTGCTCAACTTTTTCTACTCCGGCGTAAAGAACGGCTGGTATCCGCCGCTCATCTTCCTCGGCATAGGAGCAATGACCGATTTCTCCGCTCTGCTGGCCAACCCGAAACTGCTACTCATCGGCGGCGCTGCGCAATTCGGCATCTTCGGAGCTTACATGGTGGCTCTGCTGCTCGGTTTTGAGCCCAATCAGGCTGCCGGCATCGCCATCATCGGCGGCGCAGACGGCCCGACGGCCATCTTCCTCTCCTCCAAGCTCTCGCCCAATCTGATGGGAGCCATCGCCGTGTGCGCCTACTCCTACATGGCCCTCGTGCCGGTCATCCAGCCGCCTATCATGAGGCTGCTTACGACCAAGAAGGAGCGCGTCATCAAGATGAAGCCGGCTCGTAAGGTATCCCAGACCGAGAAGATTATCTTCCCCATCGTGGGCCTGCTTCTCACGGCCTTCATAGTGCCCTCCGGCCTGCCTCTGCTCGGTATGCTGTTCTTCGGCAATCTCCTCAAGGAGAGCACCAAGACGACACGCCTTGCCAAGACCGCAGGCAGCGCCCTCAACGACATCGTGGTGATGCTGCTGGGCTTGACAGTGGGCTGCTCCACGCAGGCCAGCGTGTTCCTCACCCGCGACACGATATTCATCTTCATCCTCGGCGCCATCTCCTTCATGATAGCTACGGCTTCGGGAGTGATCTTCGTCAAGATTATGAATCTCTTCCTCCGGGAGGGCAACAAGATCAACCCGCTCATCGGCAACGCAGGCGTTTCGGCCGTGCCTATGAGCGCCCGTATCTCCAATCAGCTCGGCCTGCAATACGACAGCACCAACTATCTGCTGATGCACGCCATGGGCCCGAACGTAGCCGGCGTTATCGGTTCCGCTGTCGCCGCCGGCGTGCTGCTCGGCTTCTTCAGCTGACCTCCGGTAAGGCTTACATAACCCTCCGCAGGGCCTGCATAACTCTTGGTAGAGCTCTCAAGTTCCTCCGGAAGGTTCACAAGGTCCCAGGTAGGGTTCACAAAGTCCCCGGTAAGGCTCGCAAGGTTCTCCGCAGGGTTCGCAAGTCAGGATATAACTTTAATGCCCCCAAATGTCTCGCGTACATTTGGGGGCATATTCGTTCTCCCCGCGTAGATATGCTCCGCTTCGTTACTTAGTCGTATTCAGGAAAATTGCGACGCCGGGCACAACATTCCGGAAAAGAATATTACGCATTCCGGGAAGCATAATATTACCCTTTGGAACGGCGGCAACCTCTCTATGTAAGCATGGGAACAGGGAAGAAAGCTCTGCCCTGTTCCTCACCGGCCGTCATTTCCCGCTCAGGGCAGGGAAGCATGTAAACGCCTGCTCCTGCACCTCGAAATAGGGTATTATCTCGATGCTGTCATTGCCCTTGAGGCGGAAATGGAGCGGTTTGCCCTTCACGGGCACCAGCGCATCGGCTATGTTCTCCGGCGTGACATCGATGACGAACGCATCCTTGTCGTTAGAGCTTACTGCGGCCATCATCACGCCGGCGTAGAGCAGGCCGTAGTGATTGCCCTGGAACGCCTCGTCGACGCCCGTATATTTCTCGGCCGTGAAGCCTGCGGGGATGTCGAAGCTCACCTTGTCGCCCTTGCGCCACAGGCGGCGGACATTGAGGAACGAGCCCGGGCGGCCCTTTGCAAATAGTTTGCCGTTGACCCTGACGCTCACCTCACCCATGGCCCAGTAGGGCATGCGCAGGTAGAGCGACGTCGGAGCGCTGCATTCGTTGCTCAGCACCTTAAGGCTGACCTGTGTGCTGTAGGGGTAATCGGCCGTCATCTCTATCCGCTGGCTCTTGCCGCCGATGCGCGCCGTGATGGAGGACGAGGCAAAGAGATTGACCCACACGCCGTCGCTCCCCACGCTGTAGATATACTCGGGGAGGGAACCGAAGATGCGTGTGCCCTGCCCCTCGCAGCATGTATTGGAGGGCGCGGCGGCGGGGTCCTTGTGGCCCGTGAGCCGAGCGAAGTAGCGTATCGTCAGGCCGCCCTTCTGATTGGGGATGATGACATTGTATATCGACTTCTCCATCTCGGCCACATACTTCTCCTCGCCGGGCATGATCCTGTGAAATCTCTGATTGAGCTTCACCCAGAAGGCGTTGCCGCAGAGCTCGCCGGTGTTCTTGGTGAGCCAGTAGGACTTCGGCCCGTAGATAAACTCGCCCTCGTTAATGGCGAGCGAACCGCCGATGTGCTCCCAGTTGTCGTGGAACAGGTCGTAGCCGCCCTGCACCGCCTCGAGGTATCGCTTATCACCCGTGGCGAGGTAAAGGTCCATGTAGGCCTCGAACGTCGTGATGAGGTAATTGTGCGGGCGGTCGTAGGGGAACTGGTAGATGGCCTTCGGGTCGCGCTTTGCGAGGTCCTCCATCCAGTGGTCGAGCTGGAAGTAGCGCTGCGCCGTGTAGATGTCCTCCGGCCGGCCCACGGGCGAGAAGTATGTGCGCGTCATAGGGATTGTGCCCTGCACGCCCTGCTTGCAGCGCTTGAGCATCTCGGGCAGGAAGGGGCTGCTCTCAAACCAGTTCTGGAAGTTCCTCACCAGCGTGAGCGCCTTCTTGTTGCCGCCGAGGCCGGCCTCGATGAGGCCCTGCGTCACCCATGAGCGGCAGTAGGCGCCCCTCTCGCCGTCGAACATCATGTGCTTGGGGAAGGCCAGCAGATAGCCGTCGCTCTCCTTGCAGGTATCGATGAGGTTGACTATGGCGTTCATCTCATCGCGAAGGGCAGGCACATTCTTCCAGCGGAGCGTGTTGCCGGCGCCCATGAGGAAGCGGCCCGCGCAGGAGCCGGGCAATTGCTGGAGCCACATGAAGTCGAACTTCGGATTGAAGGGCTGCACGGGCAGTCCGGCCTTGAGCTTGAAGTTGCGCACCACCTCCTCGTAGGTAAATGAGTGGAGGAGATACTGCACATTGTTGTCCATCACCTTCTCCAGCAGGCCGCCTTTCAGGGCGACGCCGCCGGCAGGCGTCTCCGCCAGGACGGGCACGGGGTGCCACCGGTCGGCGGGGATGACGTTCTGCGGATTGTCCGTGACCACGAACTCGCCGTCAGCCCTGAGCGGGCGTGTCAGAATGTTGGGGTCGTAGGCGGGTGATGGATTGGAGTCGGTGACGCGGCAGCCTTGGGCTACGTCCTTACCGCCCGACATCACCATTATCTTGGTCAGCACGAGGCGCTGCATCCTGAGGTGCGTGGCCGTGAAGCGCACATACCTGCCGCGGGCCCTGACGCCCGAGAAGGTGAGCACCTTGTGCAGAGGGTCGGGAAACTCGTCCACGGTCTCCTGATTCTCATACATCTTATAATGGCGGAAATCCGGATCGTCGGAGACACTGATACTGAAGCGCGTGGGAAATCCTAACGAGGCCTGCCCCCACACCTGCGAGGGCGGGAGAATCTTGACGGCGTCGATGTCCACCGCGCCTCCGAGGTCTATCTGCACCCAGCGTGTCTGATTATCATTCTCCGCCATGGCGATGTACGGCGGCAGGAAGTTGGTCGCCACGCGCTCCACGCCCATGTCGGCTTCCTTCACCTCGACGGAATCAATGTATGTTATCTGTCCCGCGGCCCTCGGGGACATCATAACGGCAAGCGTACCCATTGCCAGAGGCAACAGGAGTCCCGCTCCGGAAAATCTATTCATTGTCAAATTCTTTAATTAATATTGCAAATATATGATTTTTCAAAGTTATTCGAACAATAGCAAATCATTATTTTGCCGATAACTCAGAAAAAGGGTAACTTTGCAAGGAGTAATAGGGCTTTTATGACTTCAGACAAGCAGATTCTCATTGATCTCAATTCCAAACCGATTTTTCCTCTGCTGATGCAGTATGCCATTCCGGCGGTGGTGGCAATGGTAGCCTCATCGCTCTACAATATCATCGATGGCATCTTCATCGGCCAGGGCATCGGGCCGGGCGCCATCATGGGCCTGGCGCTCACGCTCCCCATCATGAACATCATGTCGGCCTTCGGCGCGATGGTCGGTGTGGGCGGCAGCACGCTGCTCTCCGTGAAGCTCGGCGAGAAGGACTACGACTTCGCGGCGCGCATACTGGGCAACGTGATCACGATGAATGTCATCATGGGTCTGGGCCTCGGCCTGCTCTTCTACATATTCCTCACGCCCATCCTCAGGTTCTTCGGCGCGAGCGACTACACCCTGCCCTACGCGCGCAAGTTTCTCGAGATCATCCTGGCGGGCAATGTGTTCACCCACCTCTACCTGGGGCTCAACGCCATGCTGCGCGCCGCGGGCAAGCCGCGCAAGGCCATGGCGGCTACCATCATCACGGTCGTCTCCAATGCCATCCTGGCTCCGCTGTTCATCTTCGTGTTCCACTGGGGCATCCGCGGAGCGGCGCTGGCCACGGTGCTCTCGCAGGTGATAGTGCTCATCTGGCAGTTTCGCCTGCTCTCGCATCCCGACGAGATGATCCACCTGCGCCGCGGCACCTACCGCCTGCGCTCCCGCATTGTCAAGGGGAGCCTGGCCATCGGCATGTCGCCGTTCCTCATCAACCTGTGCGCCTGCCTTGTGGTGATCATCATCAACCGCCAGCTCGTCATCTACGGCGGCGACGTCGACGTGGGCGCCTACGGCATAGCCAACCGTATCTCGTTCTTCTTCCTGATGGTCGTCATCGGCATCAATCAGGGCATGCAGCCCGTCGCCGGCTTCAACTTCGGTGCAAAAAACTTCGGGCGCCTCAACGAGGTGCTCAAGTACGCCATTCTCCTGGCCACCGGTGTGTGGGTAGTGGGATTCATCATCTCCTTCTTCTTCAGCACCCCCGTGGCGCGCCTGTTCTCCGATGATCCGGCGCTCATCAGGGAGTCGGCCCACGCTCTGAAGGTGATGAATCTGGTAGTGCCGGTCATCGGATTCCAGATAGTGACTACGGGATTCTTTCAGAGCATCGGCAAGGCGCACACGAGCATCTTCCTGTCGCTGACGCGGCAGCTGATATTCCTCACGCCGGCCCTGCTGATCCTGCCTCACTTCATGGGCGTCGACGGCGTGTGGTATTCCGTGCCGCTGGCCGACCTCACCGCCACCATCGTCACCGCCGTCATCCTCTTCTACAACATCCGCCGCTTCAAGGCGCAGGATAAGGCTCTCGCAAATACAGAAACGAATATATAAAACCCATCCGCCATGATGGAAAACACTTACGTAATCAATATAGGACGACAGCTCGGCAGCGGAGGCAAGGAAATAGGCCTCAGGCTGGCTACCATGTTCGGCATAAAATGTTACGACAACGAGCTCCTCAAGCAGGCCGCCAAGGAGAGCGGCATCGACGAGGGAAACTTTGAGGTCACCGATGAGAAGAAGCAGGGCACGCGTTCCTTCTTCTCCAACTTTATTCCCTTCATCGGGAGCGGTGACATCTACGGCAATCCCATCAGCGAGGAGACCCTGTTTCGCATACAGAGCCAGACTATCCGCAAGATAGCAGCCGAAGAGTCGTGCATCTTCATAGGACGCTGCGCCGACTATGTGCTGCGCAATAAGAAGCGCTGCGCCAACATATTCATCTCGGCCGACGAGGCCGACCGCATCAAGCGCCTCTCGCTGAGACGTGTCATCACGGCGCAGACGGCCGAGAAGCTCATACACCAGGTGGACGACCAGCGCTCGCGCTACTACAACTTCTACTCCGACGGCACATGGGGATCGGCCGACACCTACCACCTGTGCATCAACTCCAGCGTCTTCGGCATCGAGGGGACTACGGAATTCGTGGCGCGCTTCATCGAGCAGAAGCTCGGCATCAAAGCCCTCCATCCTCAGAGCCACGACAATCCTCAACACTCATGAAGCGCATAGGACTCCTCTCCGATACCCACGGCTACTGGGACGAAAGATACGCAAAGTATTTCGCTACCTGCGACGAGATATGGCACGCGGGCGACATCGGTTCGATGCTCATCGCCGAGCGTCTGGCTCAGATAGCGCCGCTCAGGGCCGTCTACGGCAACTGCGACGGGGGCGACCTGAGGCTCATGTACCCCGAGAAGCTCTGCTGGAGCTGCGAAGGCGCAGAGGTGCTCATGAAGCACATCGGCGGCTACCCCGGCCACTACGACCCGAGCATCCGCGAGCAGATCTACCGCCGCCCGCCGAAGCTCTTCATCAGCGGCCACTCGCATATCCTCAAGATCAAATACGACAAGGAGCTCCACCTGCTGCACATCAACCCGGGCGCCGCGGGCTTACAGGGCTGGCAGACGGTGCGCACCCTGGTGCGCTTCACCGCCGACGAGGGGCGCTTCTACGACATCGAGGTGATAGAAATGCCGAGAGGCGAAAGCGAAGAAACCATCCGCCCGGTAGAATAAAATCGCGTCTCGTTTTCCGATATTCATATTCCCATAACCCCCGCATCTGACGCCGCTCCGCAGAGCTCCCCGCGGGATTTACGGAAATGAATATTCATCATCTATTCACTTTTTATTCATATCCGCAGAAGCCGGTTTATGACGACTTAATGAAGATTTCCGATTCACCGTAAGTAAATGGAAATCAGAGCTTAGAGAAGGGGTGTTCTTACATAGGACCTGAGGAAAACTACATAGGACGTGTTTTTCCTCAGGTCCTATGTAGTTTACCACTTTTATGGAACTTTTTTCAGATGTGCGGAAACAGCGTATCGCAAAAGTGAATATTCATATTTTATGCATTCCGCAGCGCGCCTTGATAAGAGACATTCTCCGGCATGACGGGCCGGGAAAGCGCACTGCACATGCCGGCTTAAACGAGACAGCCGGAAGAGCACATAAAAAGCCTTATCGGGCAGCAGTCATCTCAGATAAAAAACGTAAATTTGCATGCGGACAAACTTACAGAGAACCATGGCAGTAAAGACAGGCAAAGACCTTGTGACTATTGAAAGCCTGAGCAAGAAGGAAATAGAATACCTGCTGGAGATGACGGCCGAGTTTGAAGCTCACCCCAACAGGCGCATTCTGGCGGGCAAGGTAGTGGCCACCTTGTTTTTTGAGCCTTCCACGCGCACACGTCTCAGTTTCGAGACGGCGGCCGTGCGTCTGGGGGCGAGGATCATCGGTTTCAACGACCCCAAGGTGACCTCGGCGACCAAGGGCGAGACGCTCAACGATACCATTCAGATAGTGTCCAACTACGCCGACGTCATCGTGATGCGCCACTATCTGGAGGGCGCAGCGATCTACGCCTCGGAGGTGTCCCGCCGCCCCATCATCAACGCCGGCGACGGAGCCAATCAGCACCCCTCGCAGACCATGCTCGACCTCTACAGCATCCTCAAGACCCAGGGCCATCTCGACGGGCTCAACATCTACATGGTGGGCGACCTCAAGTACGGCCGCACTGTCCACTCCCTGCTCATGGCCCTGCGCTACTACGGATGCCACTTCCACTTCATCGCGCCCAAGGTGCTCCAGATGCCCGAGGAGTACAAGCTCTTCTGCCGCGAGAACAACATCTCCTTCACCGAGACGTCCGAATTCAACGAAAGCGAGATAGCCGACGCAGACATCATCTATATGACCCGTGTGCAGAAGGAGCGCTTCACCGACCTCATGGAATATGAGCAGGTGAAAAACAGCTATGTGCTGAGGCGCAGCATGCTCCGCCGGGCCAAGAAGACGATGAAGATACTCCATCCCCTGCCCCGCGTCACGGAGATTGCCCCCGACGTGGACAACGACCAGCACGCCTACTACTTCCAGCAGGCCCAAAACGGGCTCTACACCCGCGAGGCCCTCATATGCCACTCGCTCGGCATTACCCTCGAGCAGGTGAGAAACGACAAAACTATCATTTCATAACTTTTGGCAAGGATGAACAAGAAGACCAACAAAGAGGAAATCATCGTGCCAGCCCTGAGAAACGGCACCGTAATAGACCACATACCCTCCGACAAACTGTTCAAGGTGATGACGCTCCTGCATCTGGACCGCCTCAAGAGCCAGATGATATTCGGCTACAACGTGGGCAGCCTCAGAATGAAGGACCGCACCAAGAGCATCATCAAGGTCAGCGACCGCTACTTCTCCTCGCAGGAGCTCAATCAGCTCTCCGTCATCTGCCCCAATGTCACGCTCAATGTCATCCACGAATACGAAGTGGTCGAGAAGCGGCAGGTGGTGATGCCCGACGAGCTGCACGGCATCATGAAGTGCGCCAACCCCAAGTGTATCACCAATCACGAGCCGATGGAGACACGATTCAAGGTCATCGACAAGGAGAAGGGCGTCATTCGCTGCCACTACTGCGAGAAGGAACAGGTCATCTCGCCGGACAATATTATCAAGTAAAGCACAATTACGAATTATCCACAATAATCATATACATATAAAATGAAAAGAGATCCGGAGATATTCAAGCTTATCGAAGCGGAGCATCAACGTCAGTTAGAGGGAATGGAGCTCATTGCCTCGGAGAACTTTGTCAGCCCTCAGGTAATGGAGGCCATGGGTTCCTACCTTACCAACAAATATGCCGAGGGCTATCCCGGCCATCGTTACTACGGCGGTTGCCAGGTGGTAGATGTGGTAGAGACTCTGGCCATCGAGAGGGTCAAGAAGCTCTTCGGCGCCGAGTACGCCAATGTGCAGCCTCACTCCGGAGCGCAGGCCAACGCCGCCGTTCTGCTGTGTGTGCTCAATCCGGGCGACACCTTCATGGGCCTCAACCTGGATCAGGGCGGTCATCTCTCCCACGGTTCTCACGTCAACACCTCCGGCATCCTTTATAATCCCGTGGGCTACGACATCAACCGCGAGACAGGCCGCGTTGACTACGACGACATGGAGCGCAAGGCTCACGAGTGCCATCCGAAGCTCATCATCGGCGGCGGTTCGGCCTACTCACGCGAGTGGGACTACAAGCGCATGCGCGAGATAGCCGACTCGGTAGGCGCCCTGCTGATGATCGACATGGCTCACCCCGCCGGCCTCATCGCCGCAGGCCTGCTGGACAACCCGCTCAGGTACGCCCACATCGTGACCTCCACCACGCACAAGACCCTGCGCGGCCCGCGCGGCGGCATCATCCTGATGGGTAAGGACTTCCCCAACCCCTGGGGCAAGACCAACAAGAAGGGCGAGGTGAGAATGATGAGCCAGCTGCTCAACAGCGCCGTGTTCCCCGGCATTCAGGGCGGCCCGCTCGAGCACATCATCGCCGCCAAGGCCGTAGGCTTCGGCGAGAATCTCCAGCCCGAATATAAGGAATATGCAGTGCAGGTCAAGAAGAATGCAGCCCGTCTGGCCCAGAGGCTCATAGAGCGCGGCTTCGACATCGTAAGCGGCGGCACGGACAATCACTCCATGCTGGTCGACCTGAGGAGCAAGTATCCCGAGCTCACGGGCAAGATGGCAGAGAACGCCCTCGTGGCCGCCAACATCACGGTCAACAAAAACATGGTGCCCTACGACAGCCGCAGCCCGTTCCTTACCTCCGGCATCCGCCTCGGCACGCCCGCCATCACGACGCGCGGCGCCAAGGAGGACATGATGGACCTCATCGCCGAACTCATAGAGCAGGTGCTCGATCATCCGGAGGACGACAAGGTAATCGCCGCCGTCAAGGATAAGGTAAAGAGCACGATGAAAGACTATCCCCTCTTCGCATACTAAAAGGGGAATACCCCACATAACACGATGCCTCCGCGCCCAATGCGGAGGCATCGTTCATCCCCGGGGCTTTACGCCGTGCAGCACAATCAGGGCTGCACATGAGACAGCAGGCACATTCCCGTCACCTTGTGCTGAACTGTTCGGATCGCCATCCGGACAGGATTGATAAGCCTCAGCACAAAGCCATCTCTCCATGCGCACAAGAGAGCTCCGATGAAGGCCCCGCCCGGTGCGCGCCATAGAATGAGAGCCACTGCCACCCTTTAAGAGAACAAAAACTACAGAGACATGAAGAGTTTTAAGGAAATATTCGAAAGCAAATACACATGGATCGAAGGATTCATGCGCAATGTGCGGCGCTACAGCAGTCGCACGGCCATGATATGGCCCCTGCAGCACAAGGCATGGACCTACAGTGAGCTCAACGGCGAGGTAAACCGCTTTGTCCACCGCATGCGGGAGGACGGACTCAGGAAGGGCGATGTCATAATGCTCCAGCTGCTCAACTGCCCCGCATTCGTGTTCGCCTACATCGCCTCGCACAAGGCCCACGCGGTCAACTGCCCCGTCAGCTACCGTCTGAGCGTAGGCGAACTGGCGTATGTCATCCGCGAGTCGCGCCCCGTCATCTTCCTCCTCGACACCGCGCACAAGGACGAGGTACTCGAGGCCGTGAAGCTCTCGGGCTGGAGCCCGCGCCGCCTGATAATCATCGACGGCGAGAGCGATGATGAGATCATTTCCTATAACGACTATGTGGAAGGTGCTCCCGTCAGCGAACCGAAAGACGACACGCCTTATAATATCTACGACGAGACTACTCGCCTCTACACCTCGGGCACAACGGGACGCCCGAAGGCCGTGCCGCTCACGAGCATCAACGAGGTACTCTCCAGCCACGACGTGATGATTCACTTCCCCATGAGCTACAGGGACGTGACGATGAACACGACGCCGTGGTTTCACCGCGGCGGGCTCCACTGCGCCGGTCCCTGCCCCACATTCTACGCCGGCGCCACGCTGGTGATCATGGCCAAGTTTGACGCCGTCGTCACGCTCAAATACATCGAGCGCTACAAGATCACCTTCGTCATCGGTGTGCCCACCGTGCTCGAGAAACTGGCCGACGAACAAGAGCGGCAAGACTTCGACCTCAGCGCCCTGCACGGCATAGTGACCATGGGCTCGCCCCTGGAGAGAGCCGCCTGCATCCGCTATCAGCAGATACTCACGCCCAACATCTACAACGGCTACGGCACGACGGAGACATTTTGGAACACGTTCCTGCGTCCCTTCGACCTGCCCGAGAATGCCGGTACGGCAGGCGCCTCGTGTGTCGACGACGATGTGAGGGTCGTGAAAGTCTACGACGACCACCGCGCCGAGCCAGACGACCTCGCTGCAAAGGACGGCGAAGAGGTGGGCGAAGTGATCATAAGCTCGCCCGCCAAGTCGCCCTACTACTACGCCGGCAACGACGTGGAGACCGAGAAGAAATACTACAAGGACTTCCTCTACACGGGCGACCTGGCCACATGGGACGACAAGAACTTTATCACCATCGTGAGCCGCAAGGACGACATGATCATCTCCTCGGGCGAGAACATCTACCCCATCGAGGTGGAAGAGGTGCTCAAGAGCTGCCGCAAGGTCAAGGACTGCATGGTGACCTCTGTGCCCGACAAGATGCGGGGCCAGATCGTGACGGCCTACGTCATCAAGGCCGACGAGTCGCTCACGCCGGAGGAGCTGGACGAGTTCTGCAAGAACAGTCCGGACATAGCAAACTTCAAGCGGCCGCGCTACTATCGCTTCGTCTCGCAGATACCCTTCAACGCCACGGGCAAGAAGCTCCACTTCAAGATGAAGGAGATGGCGGCCGAAGACCTGCGCAACGGTTACCTCTACCGTGTATAATGGGCGCGGCCCTACCACAAGAATAATTCATAAAGCAATAACCGTCATGATCAAGATGTATGTGATGCAGACCTGCCCCTACTGCGAGTACGTCGAGCGGCAGGCAGCGGGAGACGACCACTTTGAGATAATAGACATAGGCACGGACGTCAGGCGCATGAAGGAGTTTCTCCACCTGCGCGACACCCATCCCGCCTTTGCCGAAGCGCGCAGCGAGGGCGACGTAGGCATCCCCTGCTATGTGCGGGAGGACGGCAGCGTCACGCTCACCTCGCTCGATGTAGGTCTGCAGCCCCTGACCGACGGGCCGGCGTGCAGCCTGAGCGGAGGAAAATGCTGAAGCCGGAGGGAATCATTCCTCTGCCATTCAAAAGTGACAAAACCCATTAAGAGCATTGCCCGGAAGCCGCAAAAATGGCCCGGGCAATGTTTTTTTGTGGCATAACGGGCAGGAAACGAAGGGAATTTCTGCCTAATTTTGCATCAGAAAAATCAAAAACCACACATGAACTCAGCTATAAAAAAAGTCGGGGTATTTGTCCCCGTTACCCTTGGTATGCTCACAGCTTTCGGCCCGTTTGTGACAGACTTCTATCTGCCCTCCGTGCCGGAGATGACCGACTATTTCCATGCCTCTCCCTCGGCGGTAGCCGCTTCTCTGACGGCGGGCATGATCGGTCTGGCTGCGGGACAGATACTGATAGGGCCGCTGTCGGACAAGTGCGGACGCAAGTTTCTCCTGGTGCTCTCGATGCTGCTCTTTGCCGTGTCGTCGTTTCTATGCCTTTTGGCTCCGGACATCAATACGTTCAATCTGCTGCGCATCCTTCAGGGCATGGCCGGCGCCGGAGGCGTCGTGCTCTCCAAGAGCATGGCCACGGACATGTTCACCGGCAAGCCGCTCTCCGACTTCATGGCTCTGCTGGGCGCCATCAACGGCATCGCGCCTATCTTCGCCCCGGTGCTCGGCGGCGGACTCTCGATGTTCTTCTCCTGGAAGGGTGTGTTCTGTGTGCTCCTCGCCATCGGCGTCATCCTCATGTGCTGCTCCATGCGTCTGAAGGAGACGCTCCCCAGGGAGAAGCGCAACGACGGCAGTCTGCTGGTGGTGTACAGCAAGCTCTTCCGTGTGTTCTGCAACAAGCGGTTCACCATGAGCACACTGAGCATGATGATGACATTCATCACGTTTTTCGCCTACATCTCCGCCTCCCCGTTCATCTTTCAGAAGATCTACGGGCTCACGCCGTTCGAGTTCAGCCTCTGCTTCGGGCTCAACGCCTTTACCATCGGCATCGGCACACTCCTCTCCACCCGCTTTCACCACAGCAACACGGCGCTCAAATGGGGCAGCATCGATTTTATGGTCTCGGCCCTTCTGGTAGCCGCGTGTCAGGTGTTCTCCGCGCCGCTGGCCGTGCTCATGCCCTGCTACATCTACCTGCTCATGTCCTTCGGCCTCATGCAGCCCGTCTCGATGTCCATCGCGATGGACTCGGAGCGCAGCAATGCCGGCGCGGCGAGCGCCATCTACGGTGCGGCGTCGTTTGTGGCCGGTTCGATAGCCTCTCCGCTGGTGACCATGGGCAATATCATGACCAGTTCGGCCGTTGTGATAGTAATCGGCGCCCTGCTCTGCCTCGCCATCACCCTGCCCCTTTGCAGCGAGATAAAGCGCGAGGCCATGAACAAGGCCCGGTAGAAAAACTAAATGGTATGAAACGATGCGCATGGGTAAATGAGAAAAATCCCCTCTATGTAAAATATCACGACGAGGAATGGGGCGTGCCCCTGCACGATGACCGCAGCCTCTTCGAACTACTTATTCTCGAGGGCTTTCAGGCGGGACTGTCGTGGGAATGCGTGCTCAATAAGCGCGCCCACTTCCGGGAGGCCTTCGCGGGCTTCCGGCCGGAGGAGGTCGCGGCCTTCACGGAGGCGGACATCGGGCGCCTCAGGGCCGACAGTGGGATAATACGCAACCAGAGCAAGATCAGAGCCGCCGTCGGCAATGCGCGCGCCTTTCTCGACATCGTGCGGGAGAAAGGCTCCTTCGACAGCTACATCTGGTCCTTCACCGGCGGCCGCCAGATACGCGAGCCCTACAACCTGCGTACCTCCTCGCCGCTCTCGGATGCCGTCTCGGCCGACCTGAGGCGCCGCGGCATGAAATACGTGGGCACCACCATCATCTACTCTTTCCTTCAGGCCATCGGCGTCATCAACGCCCACGGCGAGGAGTGCGACATGAAGGACGCAGGGATAAGGACAAAATAAAACTTCGCCCGAATCTTCACGACTCAGACGAAGCAGAAAAATACACACAAACCTTATAAACCTATTTTATTATGAATTGAAAAGGCGCTTTTAGAAGTCTCCGCCGCCCATATTGCCCGGGCCGCCGAAGCTACCGCCTCTCTGACCGCCGCCAAAACCTCTGCCGCCGTTACCGCCGCGTCCGCCAAAGTTGTTATTGCCCTGACGGTTCATCCTCGGGCGATAGTTGAGCGCCTGATATGCCTTGGCTGCGCCTATCTTGTCCTTGAGCTTGGAGTAGTACTCCTTTTTGAGGCTCAGCCGGCTCTCCTCCTTCTCGATGGAGGCCTTCATCAGGCTGTCGGCACGTGCATCTGTCATCTTCGGGCGTTCGCCGCGGGCTTTCTTGCCCGCTTTTGCTCCATTGCCCGGCTTCATCAAGGCCATCTCCTTGGTCTTGTACTCGGTATAGAGAGTCTTGAAGTCGGTAGTCTGCTCATCTGTGAGCTGCAATCTCCTTGCTATCTCTTCCGTCTGAGCAGTGATGAACTTGGTCATCATCTCCTGCATCTTGCTCTCGTCCATCTCCTGCGCCATCGCGCTCTGCATGCCTGCTACGGCTACTATGACAGCCGCGAATAACATCTTTTTCATGTGTCTGTAAGTTTTATTGTTAATCATTTCGGCCCTCTCTTCGGGCTTCAATAATTTAGACTTTACAGCCACCAACGAGTTTAATCGCAAGCTGCAAAAAACGAGATACACCGACCAATGTCATACTCACATCGACAAATGGTCTATAACCGCGTTCCGGAGCTTTTACTAAAAATAGGGTATTGCCCTACACTCTCATTTCATTTGCAAAAATAATGCATTTTTTATTTGTTACAAATATTTTCGTAATAAAGTTCAGATTTTTTTGATTATACCCTTCATTTGCATAGTTACAATACAAAAATCGCAACTCTGAAAGCCTTTGTCAGAGCGCTCTCAACCGCCATTGGGCCGCTCTTGCTGCTGGAGCAAAAAATTTTGCTTCACAGACCGGATTTTTCCATCAATTCAGCCCTGTCGGGCATGAAAACGGCGCCCCCGGGGCAAAATATTGAATCATCCCGGCAACATGAGGCGACGCATCCGAATGTAGGATCAGGAGACAAACTTGCATTACCTGTAGCACACAGCAAAGCGCTCTGGCGCGGAGAGAACGCACGCCCGATTATGTGTTTTCACATATTTGTGAATGGTTTCATGTCGTCACGTGTAAGTATATGAAAATCAACCTCTCCTGAGGGCCAAAACTACATTTGAGACGAGTAGAAACATCTCAAATGTAGTTTTCCTCAGGTCCTATGTGAGATACCGCGCATGCGGAAGGGTTAATGGAGTGTTGGGGATGCCTTTTTCATAGAAGCGGAAAATGGGTGCGTATTTCGTATAGCGAAGTTATAGCAGGGAGTATCGTTGACCACAACGGCCGCCAGCCGCCGCCATAGGGAATAGAATGGCATATTTGCTATACGTCTCTCAGTCTGTCATGCGTCCCTTGCATCGCAAATTACTTCACGCTTTGCCCTTTTGGGCATGCGACCGCGCTACAGCGGTACTCCCAGCTGTTTCCCGTACACAGCTATCTCCACGTCCGCATTCGCGGCGCTCCAAAGGACAGTTTTCATCCCTTTGCAACATATTGAAAATCAACGCTCCCAAAAGGTCAAAACTACATTTGAGACGAGAAGAAACATCTCAAATGTAGTTTCCCTCATGTCCTATGTGAGTATCCGCGTATGCGGAAGGTTTTTTCAGATGTGCGTATATTCCCTTTTCCGCGATGCGGATTATTCGCTCTTTATTCATCACGGCGGATGAGTGAAACGCTGCGCGCCGGGAAGAAACGGATTACAGAATTCTTCGGGCCCGGATCCGCTCTGCGCATAGAGGCCGGAAACTTGTCGGACAGCCCTGATTTTATATTGCTGAAGCCCATAAATTCTTCCGCAAGCGGACGCCGGAAGGCGATGTGCGATTTCGTCAGAAATAATTGACCCGCAAGAGGGCTTAATCCGTTTATTATTCATATCTTTGCAACGGAATATTTTAAAATTCCCATAGGTGAGAGTAAAAGATGTTATCTTGACCCTTGAGCGTTTCGCGCCACTGCCGCTGCAAGACAGCTATGATAATGCAGGCTTGCAGATAGGACAAACGGAGGCCGAAGTTTCAGGGGTCTTATTGTGTCTGGACGTGACGGAGGACGTGGTGCGCGAGGCCGTAAGCCTTTCGGCCAATATGATCGTGGCCCATCATCCGCTGCTGTTCCATCCCCTGCGTCACATAGCCGGAGGCAGCACGGCCGAGAGGGCGACAAGCCTGGCCGTCAAGCACGACATAGCCATCTACGCCGCACACACCAATCTCGACAATGCGGAGGGCGGCGTAAACTATCGCATAGCCGCAAAGCTCGGCGCCAAGGTGCTCTCCTTCCTGCGCCCCATATCCGAGAATGCAGGCAGCGGCGTGATAGCCGTCCTGAGAGAGCCGCTCACTCCTGAGCAGCTGCTTGAAGAGGTGAGCAGCACATTCCGCGTGGAGAGCCTCTGCCACAACGACTACCGCGGCGGGAGCCCCATCTCGCGCATCGCCATCTGCGGCGGAGCCGGAGGATTCCTCCTCCGCGACGCCATAGCCCGGGACTGTCAGGCTTTCCTCACCGGCGAGATTGGTTACCACGACTACTTCGGCCACGAGGACGAGATTATGATCCTTGAGGCCGGGCATTACCAGAGCGAGCAGTACACCATCGACCTGCTGGGCGACATCATCTCCGGCGCCCATCCCGCGCTGCCCGTATTCAGGACCAAGATAGATACAAATCCGATAAAATACTATACAAAATGGCAAGAGAAGAAAAGACAGAGCAAGGAGAAATGACTGTAGAGCAGGAGCTCAGATCGCTCTACAAGCTACAGACACTGCTCAGCGAGATTGACAAGATCAAGACGCTCCGCGGCGAACTGCCCCTTGAGGTGCAGGATCTGGAGGACGAGATAGAAGGACTCCATACCCGCAACAGCAAACTGCAGGACGAAATCGAGGCCTGCCGCCAGAACGCAGCCGACAACCGCGGCAAGATAGAAAAGTCGCAGACACTCATCACCAAATATCAGGAACAGCTGGACAACGTACGCAACAACAGGGAATATGACACGCTGAGCAAGGAAGTCGAGTATCAGACGCTCGAGGTGCAACTGGCTGAGAAGAGGATTAACGAGGCTAACGAGAAGATAGCCGAGCTGCAGAAGGACGAGGAGGAGAACAACGCCAAGATAGGCGACCTCTCGCAGACCTTGTCGCAGAAAAAGTCAGAGCTCGACGGCATCATAGCCGAGACCAAAGCACAGGAAGAGGAACTCAGGTCACAGGCTCTCGACCTCGAGGAGACCATAGAGCCGCGTCTGCTCAACGCCTTCAAGCGCATACGCAAGAACAGCCGCAACGGCCTCGGCATAGTATATGTGCAGAGGGATTCCTGCGGCGGTTGCTTCAACAAGATTCCGCCCCAGCGCCAGATAGACATCCGTATGCGCAAGAAGATTATCGTCTGCGAATACTGCGGACGCATACTTATCGATCCTGAGCTCGCCGGCGTAACAGAAGAGAAGGAGCAGGAGGCCAAGCCCAAGCGCAAGGCCCGCAAGACTACTACGCGCACACGTACCGCCGCCACCAAGGCCACGGCCAAGAAAGCCGATGAGCCCGACGTGCCCGAGGCTGAAGCATAACACGGCCCCGTCCTCCGCACGGAGAGCCACTTTAGGCTAAGCGACGCAAGTGAAGCCGCAGGGTAGAAATACTCTGCGGCTTCACCTATTATATATATGCGTGTCGCCTGTTATATTCTCGCCGGCTGAATCGGATTACGAGCATACCTATTATATATATGAGTATCGCAGCCCACGAGAGGTCGCAACACGACATCATTTACCGCTACTTGTATATATATGCGTCCACGCCACGCGAGACAGATTGCAGGCTGCCGATAGCCTTTCCGGTCTTTATCCTATCCGGCCATGACATATTTTGCAGTATAGAATTGTCATTTGCAAAGCCTCGTAATTTGATTTTTTGTTATCAACTAAATTTTTAACATGAATATTTCTGGAATTTCTATTCTCAATTAAAAATTAGCTATATATTTGTAGGAAATTATCAATAACTTAATATCAGTATGAAAAAGAACTACTTCTTCAGTCATCTGGTGCTTCTCGCAGCCATTGCGGCCGTGGCGATCGTGCCTGCACGCGCCCAGCAGCTGGTCGACGGGGTGTATCAGATCAGCAACGCCGAGGAGTTTGTCAACTTTGGCAACATGGTTGCCGCGGGCGCAGACTCCATCAAGGGCGAGCTCACAGCCGACATCGATTTATCCGGTGTGGAGTGGGCGCCGATTGGTACGGAGGCCGTTCCGTTCTGCGGAGAGCTCAACGGTAACTACCACCGCATCAAGAACCTCGTGATCGACAGTACAGCGGACTACCAGGGCCTGTTCGGCTACATCGGCAGCTCCACGTTCCGCAACCTGTTCATCGACAGCTCCTGCTCCATCACGGGCGGCAGCTATGTGGCCGGTATCGCAGCCGGCGGCACAAAGAGCGGCACAGCGTATTTTATCAACTGCGGCAACGAAGCCAACATCACGGGTACCGGCGCTAATGTCGCAGGTATCGTGGGCGTTAGTATGGCCAACGCTGTCAAGTTTATCATCAAGAACTGCTATAACAGCGGCACCATCTCCGGCGGACGCGAGAGTGCAGCCATCAGCGGCTGGGGCGCAGGCAATGCCGAGGTAGACGGTGTCATCAACACTGGCGCCGTATCGGGCCTCGACGGCAACAACAGCCTTATTCGCTCGGCAGGAAGCCTCAACAACGCTTACGACATCAACGGCCTGCAAGGCACTGCCATTGACGCAGACGCTCTGGCCTCAGGCGCCTTCGCATACATGCTCAACGGCTATCAGGCGGACAGCGTGAAATGGTGCCAGAACATCGACGCCGAGGGCAAGGATGTGGACGCATTCCCCGTGCCCGACACGGTAAACCACGCCAAGGTATACGCCTCCGGTGAACTGCGCTGCGACGGCGCGATAATGCCCGACCTGACATACACCAACACTTACTCCGTACCGACTATTCCGGACCACGACTTTGTCAACGGTATCTGCGACATATGCGGTACGCCGGAACCCAACTATGTGCCCCTCAACGACAGTGTCTATGAGGTAAGCACTCCGGATCAGCTCAACTGGATAGCTCAGACGGTCAACAAGTCGACGGGCAAGAAATTCTATGTACGCCTTACGGACGACATCGACTTCAGCGATTATACCACTCAGGGCGTTATCATCGGCATCGGCGGCCACGACTATCAGGGATGGTTTGACGGCCAAGGCCACACGATAAACATCGACTACAATACCAACCAGCAGTACGTCGGCCTCTTCCGCTACGTCAAGAGCGGCGTGGTGAAGAACCTCGTTACCGAGGGTACCATCACCACCAGCCGTAATCAGGCAGGCGGTATAGTGGGCTACGCTGTCGACTCTACCAAGATCATCAACTGCGTAAGCAAGGTGAACATCGTGAGCACCTACACGGGTGACTCCAGCTACGGCGGCATCATCGCCAACGGCGGCAACGGAAGCCGCGTGGTCAACTGCGCATTCGTCGGCTCCATCACCGGCGAAGGCAGCGGCTGCAACGGCGGTATCGCAGGCTGGTGCGCCAGCACGGGATGCCTGACTATCGAGAACTGCTTCGTGGCAGCCAACCTCGAGGCCGCAACGGCAGACCTTAAGAGCATGGTATTCGGCCGTCATGACCCGAAGATCATCAACTGCTACTACACCAACGCCGGCAAGTTTACTCCTGACGCCGGCTCTACCCAGATCGACGAGACCGGCATCGACAACGGTATGCTCTGCTATACTCTCAATGCCAAGATTGATACAGTGGTATGGTTCCAGAATCTGGACAACGGTCAGGAAGCCGACGCTTATCCCGTGCCCTTCAGCTCTCACGCTGTGGTTTACGCCACCGGCTCCGTTCACTGCGATGGTACGCCGGCCGAGGTAAACGGCTATTCCAACACCGAAGGCTCCGTAGTCACCCTGCCGCACGACTTCCAGGAGGGCGTATGCTCCTACTGCCACACCGTGCAGGAGGACTACATGAAGCCCGCCGCCGACGGATACTACGAGCTAAAGACTCCGGGCGAGCTCAACTGGTTTGCAAGAATGGTGAACCTCAAGAAGGAGAACGGCGGAATGAATGCACGCCTCATGAACGACATTGATTTCAGCGAAATCTCTGAGAGAGACTCCGTACGTATCGGTATAAACAATCAGATAGACTATACCGGCACATTCGATGGCCAGGGTCACAAGATTACAGTCAACTACAATACCAATACTACCCCCGCCGCTCTGATACTGAGCGCCAATGAAGCTACGATCAAGAACCTCCACGTCACCGGTAAGCTTACCACTATGAACAAATTTGCCGCCGGTATCGTCTACTGGGCCGGACACAGCGTGATGGAAAACTGCGTTTCGGACGTAGACATTGAGAGTGGCCTTGTAGGCGACGGCACATTCGGAGGTCTCATCTCCTGCCCAGACACTCACACTATTATTAAGAACTGCGCTTTCTACGGCAAGATCAACGCACCTCAGTCCTTCGGTAACGGCGGTATCCTCGGCTGGAGCGGCGGCGGTGGCGGCTGCGTGATAGACAACTGCGTCATGGCAGCCCAGATGACTGTTGCCGAGGGCGACAACGCTGTGATGGGCCGCAACAACCCGACGATAAGGAACAGCTACTTCGTAGATCCCGGCATGGTCACCATCAACGCTACAGCACAGGAGGTAGACGCCTCTCAGCTCAGCAGCGGCGAGATAGCCTTCAAGCTCAACGCTTACCAGAACGGCGGCACTCCTTGGGTGCAGACCCTCGGCACGGATGAGTATCCTTATCCTACGGGCGACCACGAAAAAGTATACGCTACCGGCAAAGTAATATGCGAAGGTGCTATGCTCGAGGTCACATACACCAACACAGAAGGCGAACTCACCTACGCTCCTCATGAGTACGGCGATGACGGCATCTGCACCATTTGCGGCGCCCGCCTCATCAGCACTCCGGCTCAGCTGCTTGCAGCCTCCAGTGACTTCAACAACGGCTACACGCTTCCCGACGTTACCCTCCGTCTGGCTGCCGACATCGACATGACAGGTATCACCGACTATGCCGGCATCGGTACGGAGACCATCCCCTACGCAGGCCACTTCGACGGTCAGGGTCATAAGATCAGCAACCTCAAGATTGAGAACGATCTCAAGAACCAGGGCCTATTCGGCGTGATTACCAGCGGCGCATTGATAGAGAACGTAGTAGTCGACTCCACTTGCTCCGTGAAGTGCAACTCCTACGCAGCCGGCATCGTCGGCATGTCTGCCAGCACCTCTACCGGCATCGTTACGATACGCAACTGCGGCAATGAGGCCAACGTCACCGTTGATTCTAATACGGGCGTCAACGCAGCCGGTATATTTGGTGTGAACATGGGCAGCGCTTCGCAGGTGAGAATCTACAACTGCTACAACACCGGTAACATCAGCGGTCATGCAGAATGCGCAGCTATCTCCGGCTGGCTCGGCGGCAACGCAGAGGTAACCAACGCCTACAACATCGGTAAAGTAGAGGGCCTGAGCGGCACCAACACGTTCTATCGCTCCGACTCCAACACCCCGTACCTCACCAACTGCTTCGAGACAATCGGCAATCAGGTAGACTCTGTGACCATCGAGCAGGTGAACAACGGCGCTCTCTGCTTCATGCTCAACGACAGTGTTCAGGGCGGCTCGCCCTACTACCAGACGCTCGGCACCGAGATGCACCCCGTGCTCTTCGGCAGCAACAGCAAGGTGTATGAGGTCAACGGCGCTTACACCAACGACATCGTTGGCATCGATGAGACGAAGGTTACGCCGCGCGCAGCTGACGGTCGCAAGCACATCTACACCGTAGACGGCGTTGAGATACCCGCCCTCCAGAAGGGCATCAACATCGTACGCGAGGCCGACGGCAGCGTGAAGAAAGTATTAGTGAAATAACATAGACTAATCCTATTATAAAGGCCGCGACGCTTTTCAATGAGCGCCGCGGCCTTTGTTTTTGTCCGGGCCGTCCCGCATCTGATTTGTTTCCCCGCCGACGGCGAGGACACTAACGCCCTACTTTCCTCCTAGCAGTAACAGCAGAGCAAAGCAGAAAAGACCGCAGAGCAAAGTGAATCTTCCGCACATTCTCTACTTTGCCACCAGAAACCTATAAACATTGTACAACATGAGACAGATGATGATGTTAATGGCAGCAATGCTGCTGACGTGCTGCGCCTCGGAGAGCGGCACAAAAGCGCAGACCACACAGACTAACTCCTCAGGCAAGATTTTGGTGGCCTATTTCTCGTTTACCGGCACCACCAGGAGGTACGCGGAGAAGATAGCCCGGATGACGGGCGGCGACATCTGCGAGATAGTGCCCGAGGAGGCCTACGACAGCGAGAACAGCAACTACTACGACCAGACGACGCGGGCCTACAAGGAGCAGTACAACACCGGCGGCGCTCAGCGGCCGGCCATCAAAAAGACGCTGAAGGATGCGTCGCAGTACGATGTCATCTTCCTCGGCAGCCCCATCTGGTATGGCAAGTCGCCGCGCGTCATCCTGACCTTCCTCGATACATACGGCTTCAGGGGCAAGACGGTCATTCCCTTTGTGACCTCGATGGCTACGGGCATCAGCCGTGTCAATCAGGAGCTGCCGGCCATCTACCCCGACATCAATTGGAAAATGGGCCGCCGGCTCAACGGCATGTCCGACGCCACCCTGCTCTCCTGGGTGGAGGGCTTCATTGGCATGACCGGGATCAGTTCGCCAAACCTGCCCGCGCGCAAGCGCTCCGGCAACATCTTCTCGCTCGACGGGCGCAAAGCGACCGCAGACGAAATGAGCCGCGGCGGAATATATGTCATAGACGGCATTAAAACCCTCGTGCAGTAAGCCGCTGGCACGCGGACCGGCAATGGTCGCTTATGCGGGACCGACAGCGAGTTGGCATATCGCAAGTGCGCGCTACGGCGCCGCGAATGGCCTTAATGCATCCGGCGCAGGCATATTATTGCGCGCAAAGCCCGATTGCGCATAAAGGGTTGCGCGAAGGATCATGCGACATGGCTCTCCGGCTATTTTGCATTGCTCCGGCGCTCATGCAGAATGTATGAAACATGTATAATTCACTATGCGTGAAGCACCATTTGCGCACAATTGAAAAAACCTTCCGCATACGCGGTTACTCACAAGGCACATGAGGAAAACTACATTTGAGATGTTCTACCTCGTCTCAAATGTAATTTCACCCTTTGCGGAGCGCTGATTTTTAAGTAGTTGCAAATGGTCAAAAACTATCCTCCGGGGCGCCGCTAATGCAGACAAGGAATATGTTGTGCGCGGGAAATAGCTTCGCAATCCGAAACAACTGCGCTGCTCCACTTATTGGAGAAGGCATTCGCCTCACTTCTTAAAAAACCTTCCGCATACGCGGTTACTCACAAGGCACATGAGGAAAACTACATTTGAGATGTTCTTCCTCGTCTCAAATGTAATTTCACCCTTTGCGGAGCGCTGATTTTCATTACGTTACACAGGCAATTTTTCACCCCATTCCAACTGGCAATTATCATTTCTCCGGAAGCACAAACGCCGCTTCCCCTGTCGCGCATTCCGGCCCGCTCTTATGTGATCGCGGAAGGATGGCAGCCGCGGGCAAAGACAAAGAGAGGCGACCGTCATGGCCGCCTCTCCGTCTTGTTACAAACTGTCTATTGTTATTTTATTTGAACGAACGCTCGTAGATGCCCAGGTAGTCCTCGTCGGTCATGGGCAGCGGGTCGGCAGTGATGTCGCCGCCAAGCACCTCGTGGATGCGTGCGGGCCAGAGTTTCAGTTCCTCGCGCGTGATGCCGTAGTCGCTCATCTTGAGGTCGGCGCAGCCAACGGAGGCGATCAGACGGTCGAGGGCATCGATGAAGTCCTTGCCGCTCTGCGGGTTCTCCACGCCCATGACGCGGGCCATCTTCTTCATCGGTTCCTCGGCGGCTCGGCGCTCGGCGAAGAATACTGCTTCGACGACCCTGAGGTGGATGCGCTGAAGCTCCACGCCGTAAAGGGATGCCAGAGGCTGGAGTCGGTAGATGTGACGGACCATGAGGGCAAGGAGAAAGCCATCCGCGAGTTGTTCGGCTCGGCGGGCAAGAACCCGAACGTGCTGCCGGGATTTATCTGCGACAACGGCCGCAACATCCACGTGGGCGACCAGTTTCTCGCCAACTATCACGTGACCATTCTCGATATCCGCGAGGTCAACATCGGAGACAATGTGATGATCGGGCCGGGCACACTCATCTCGACCGTCAATCACCCGATGCTCCCGTCGGGGCGCCGCCGCCATCTGGGCATCGCCAAGCCTGTCACCATCGGCAACGATGTCTGGATCGGGGGCAACGTGGTCATTGTCCCGGGCGTCAGCATTGGCAACAACTGCGTGATAGCCGCCGGAGCCGTAGTGACGAAGGATGTGCCGGACAACAGTCTCGTGGGCGGCGTACCGGCCAGGCTCATCAGGACGCTCGAAAACGACGTAGACTAATAGCTGTGGGCAGAGGAACTTCTCCCCTGCCCTTTTTGTGTGAGCGAAATAGGCTCCCGAAAAATTTCAGAAAATAAGCTCCGGCTGTGTTTCCGGGATATATGTGCTGCGTATACGCCATGTCGCGGGATAGGCGTTGTTGAGGCGCTGTCCCACATTGTTGGCGAAGCCCAGTCGCAGCGAGCGATAGGAAACGGTGACTGCGCCGCGCGGCAGAGTGCCGGAGCTCGTCAGCGCCTCGCCGCGCAGATAGCGGACGACCCGAGCATAGTCGAGCGGCATGTCGGCGAAGGCGTCTGCCCTGAGGCACTGGCTCAGGGCGAGAGAAGCGGCGGGGAGAGGCGCGGCGGCGCGGCCGGACGGGCGGCGCGCTGCGCCGTGAGCGGCCGCGGCGGAAGGGCGTATGCTCACGCCGGCACTCAGGAGGCGCACCGCGGAGGCTACCTCCGCATAATCGTCTGCCAGCGAGGCATGCAGGGCAAAGACAGAGCGGCCGTCGTCGAGAATGGAATAGTCGCCGGCGCCGGTGAGATAGTCGGCCTCCGGCGCATGACGCAGCAGGCGGGCCGGAGCGGCCTTGCGGCGGCGCGATGGAGCAAAGGTATCGCCGCGGGACTGCTTGCGCAGCAGAGCGAGAAAGAATCCCTCGCCGCGTGTCAGGTGGGGGAAGAAATGATATACCGGCAGCCCTCCGCCCTCGCGGGTATCGCCCGCGATTTCCGGCCACGCCGTCGTGTCGACGGGCACCACGTCGGCCCCGAGAGCCGTGCAGATCCACTCTACCATATCCTCATCCTCAAGGGGATTGAATGTGCAGGTGCTGTAGATGAGGTAGCCGCCGTCGCGCAGGGCCGGCCACACGTCGCCCACTATCTCCCTCTGGCGCGCGGCGCAGCGCGCGGGCGCTTCGTCGCTCCACTCCGTGCGGGCATCCATGTCCTTGCGGAACATGCCCTCGCCGGAGCACGGCACATCGGTGGCGATGACGTCGAAGAAGCCGCGCAGGGCCGAGAACTCCCGCGGGGTGGCCGAGGAGACGAGCACGTCGGGCCTGCCCCACTTCGCCACATTCTCCGAGAGCACCGTAGCGCGCCGCGCCACCACCTCATTGCTCACCAGCAGGCCCCGGCTCATCAGGCTGCCGAGCATGAGCGTCTTGCCGCCCGGGGCCGCACACAGGTCGAGCACCCTCGCGGGCGCGATGTCCGCCGCGATGCGCTTCCAGGCCTGTTCTACAAACATCGACGACGGTTCCTCGACATAATAGGCGCCGGCGTGCATGAGCGGGTCGAAGGTGAAGCGCGGACGCTCGGCGAGGTAAAAGCCGTCGGTGGCCCACGGCACAAGCGATGAGGCGGGAGGCATTGAGCCCGCGGCGCGAAGGTATTTCTCCTTACTAATATGTATGCTCAGCGTGGGACTATCGTCGAGGGCGGAGGCCAAAGCGGCGGCGTCCACGCCGTGCAGGCGGGAGAGCGACGAGAGAAAAGCGGGCGGCAACAGGGGTTGTGTCATATCGGAATAATCTATTCTCTGCAAAGTTACGACATTTATCCGTTCCGAAGGGAGCTCGGAGCATTCAGAGGCCTCATGGGATGCCTCTTAAGCACGAAATGCCTATCTTTGCACCATAAAATGAATAAGATTGCAGTCATGAGACATTTGATTTCCCTCATAGTGTGCATGCTGAGCCTCACGGCCCTGACCGCGCCCGCCGCCGCGGTGCCCGACACGCTCTCCGCCGGAGGGCAGGGCGTCACGCTCAGGAGCGACACGGTAATCGACGACACGTCAAACTATGTCATCTCGACCAGGATCCCCAAGGGCATCACGCGCATATTCCAGAACATAGATGACAGCGACGATGGCATGCCGGGCTTCCCGTTCCGCTTCTTCAGTGCCCTCATGGGCCTGACGGGAATAGGGCTGACGCTGCTCATGCTCGGCATAGTGCTCCTGCCGCTGTTGCTCATCGTACTGCTGTTCGTCTACCTGCTACGCACACGGCGGCGCGGCATCGAAGCCGACCGCAGGGAGAGCGCACCGGGGCAGACGGCGCCTGCCGCGACCGCGCCGGAGAACCGCACCACGAGCTACACCCACCGCAGGGACAACGCCATACGCAACATCTTCATCGGTCTGGCCATCGCGATAGCCTCGCGGGTGACGGACATCGACATCGGCATAGCCGTGGGCGTGGTGATAATGTGCATAGGTCTGGCGGACTATTTCATCTGCCGCAGCCATAAGAACGACAATAAGCAACAATAAACAGACAATGAAACAATATCTCGAACTTCTGGACAGAATTCTGACCAAAGGCGTGCGCAAGGACGACCGCACGGGCACAGGCACACTCAGTGTGTTTGGCCATCAAATGCGCTTCGACCTGAGCGAGGGCTTCCCCCTTCTCACGACCAAGAAGCTGCACCTCAAATCCATCATCTACGAACTGCTGTGGTTCCTGCGCGGGGACACCAACATCCAGTACCTCCACGACCACGGTGTGAGCATCTGGGACGAGTGGGCAGACCCTGACGGCGGCCTCGGACACATCTACGGCTATCAGTGGCGGCAGTGGCCCGACTACCAGGGCGGTAGCATCGATCAGATAGCCCGCGCCATCGACATGATAAAGCACCATCCCGAGTCGCGCCGCATCATCGTGAGCGCATGGAATGTGGCCGACCTCGGCAACATGAATCTGCCGCCCTGCCATCTGCTGTTCCAGTATTACGTATCCGGCAATCGGCTGAGCCTGCAGCTGTACCAGCGCAGCGCGGACACATTCCTCGGCATGCCCTTCAACATCGCCTCCTACGCGCTGCTGCTCATGATGACCGCGCAGGTCACCGGGCTGGATGCGGGCGACTTTGTCTACACCACGGGCGACACACATCTCTACCTCAATCACCTCGATCAGGCGCGTCTGCAGCTGACGCGCGAACCGCGGCCGCTCCCCGTGATGCGCCTCAACCCCGATGTCAAGAACATCTTCGACTTCCGCTACGAGGACTTCACGCTGGAGAATTACAATCCCTGGCCGCACATCAGCGCCCCCGTCGCCGTCTGAGCCATGAGCGAGATAACCATCATCGCAGCCATTGCCGCCGACGGCGCAATAGGCTACCAGGGCCGCCTCATCTACCGCCTCTCGGCCGACCTTAAGCACTTCCGCTCTCTCACCACGGGCCACACCGTGCTCATGGGCCGCCGGACGTTCGAGTCGCTCCCCAAGGGCGCTCTGCCCCACCGTCGCAACATCGTCATCTCCCGCCGCCCCGGCGCGAGCTTCGCGGGCTGCGACACCTACTCTTCGCTCACCGAGGCGCTGGACCACTGCGCCGCCGACGAGCACGTGTTCATCATCGGAGGGGCTTCCGTCTACCGTGAGGCCTGCCCGCTGGCCACGGGGATGGAACTGACCGAGGTTCACGCCACACCCGCTCAGGCCGACGTCTATTTCCCGAAGCTCGACATGCGTCAGTGGACCGAGACCGCACGAGAGAGCCATCCCGCCGACGAGAAAAACGAGCAGCCGTTCGACTTCGTGAGCTACCGGCGAAAGACTGCTGAAGAACAATAAAGGAATTACCGGGCTGAACAAAGGACAGCCCCAAAACAATAAAGGACAGCCCGGGCACGGCAAAAAACTTCCGGGACACAAGAAAAGACTTTCGGGATACAATAAAAGACTTCCCGGGCTAAATAAAGGACAGCCCGGACACGACATAATACTTTCCGGGCACAACAAGCAAACCGGACTTTCTCCTCCCACACATCAGGAAGCGAAAGTCCGGTTTTATATTATCTTACTCCTTATTTTACCCCTTCGACTATCGACCGGCGGTTGTTGCTCCGCTCCTCGAGCAGGAGGAGGAGCTTGCGGTCGCGCTTAGGCTGAATGAGGCGGCGCACAAAGATGTTCGGGATGGCCACACCGAGCGATATAAAGAGGATGATGAGCGAGGCGTTGATGAGGTTGGTCATTGCGACGGTCAGTTCGCCCACCACGCCGTGGATGTCGATAAAGGCGAAGAGCGCACGGTACATCAGCACACCGGGGATCATCGGGATGACGCTCGGGATGGAGATGGTCTGATGGGGCGTGTGGAAGATGTGCATCAGTTTGGTGCAGAGCAGACTGATGAGCGCCGAACCGACGAACGAGCCGATCACTGCGCCCATGTCGAGGCCGAAGTTGTTGGTGCTGGGGCCGAGGCTAACGAGATTGCGCGTGCAGACGGCTATGATGCCGCCGATGGCCACCACAGGCAGGAGGCGCCGCGGGCAATTGAAGATCGTGGAGAATCCCATGGCCGAGATGGCGGCGGCGACGGAGTACTCGATATAGTTGTGGTGGGGCGTCATGGAGAGGTCGGTGACAAAGTTGTCCACGCCGCAGACCTTGATGGCGAACACGATGCCGAAGGCCATGGCCAGCACTATCATCAGCGTTATCACGGCGCGGGTGATGCCGACGTTGACATGATTGGAGACCATGTCGCTGACAAAGTTGATGAGCGGCACACCGGGGACGATGTACAGCGCGCAGGCCATAAACGGATGGTAGGGCGTGGAGCTGTGCAGGATGGGGATCGTGGTGTGCATGGAGATGAGCATGAAGAGCCAGGCCAGCAGCGTGGAGACGAAGGCCGAAATGGCGATGCCCACGTAGGTGTTCATGCCTTTCTCGCCGAACCACATCTTGAGGCGGAAGCCCAGGATGGCCGCAATGGCAGCGTAGAAGAACGCCGTCCAGTCGCAGCCGAACTGGATGCAGAAGCCGCCGCAGGCAAATCCACCGCAGATGGCCACCTGCCAGGGCGTATAGTTGCGCTTGTGCGAGCGTATCTTCTCGAGCTCCTCCTCATACTGGTCGGGCGTGTAGTCCTCTTTGATAGCCCTCCAGGTGAGTTTGCTGACCATGCGTATGGCCCAGAGATCGACGGAATGCTTGGTGCAGTGGCGGAACTTGGTGAACGAATGGCTCTCATCGCTCAGGTTGGCCATTATGATGTCATAGTTGACCGAGAGATGCAGATTGGCCAGCGGCAGCCCGAGATAGATGGCCGTGCGGCGCATATTGCGGAGCACACGCTCCGTGTCGGCGTGGCTCTCGAGCAGCAGGCAGCCCGTCTGCAGGAGCAGGTCGAGCTTGCGGTTGAGCTCCGCGTTGGACATCACGGCCTCGGCCTTAGTCTGAGTGGTCGTTGTAGCTGTTACCATATTCTCCTCCATCATTTATCAGGCTTTCCCCAGCAGCGTGATGCCGATACCGGGCTTGTCGACGAGCGTTATCTTGCCGTCCTTGATGGTCATGCCGCTGAAGCGGTCGTTGGCGATGAGCAGGTTGCCGTCGAGGTCGGCGAAGTCCACGAGCGGAGCGAGCTGCGCGGCGGCGCTCACGGCGCAGGATGTCTCGGTCATGCAGCCTATCATGATCTTCATGCCCAGAGCGCGCCCCAGGACGATCATCTTGTAGGCCTCGTTGAGACCGGTGCTCTTCATGAGTTTGATATTAATGCCGTCGTATGCCTCGGCGAGCTTAGGGATGTCGCCTATGCGCTGGAAGGCCTCGTCGGCGATGATGGGCAGCGAACTGCGGCTCTTGAGCCAGGCGATGTCATCGATATTCTCCTTGGGCATGGGCTGCTCGACGAAGAGGCAGTTGCGCTCGGCCAGCCAGTCGATCATGCGGAGCGCGTGCTCGCGGTCGGTCCAGCCCTGATTGACATCGACGCAGATGGGCACATTGGTCATGGAGCGTATCACCTCTATCGTCTCGCGGTCCTGGTCGAGGCCCATCTTGACCTTGAGCACCTTGTAGGGCGCGGCCTCCTTGACCTTGAGCCTCACCATGTCGGGCTTGTCGATGCCTATCGTGTAGGACGTATTGGGCGTCTTCTCCGGGCTCAGGCCCCAGATCTTGTACCAGGGCTGCCCCATCACCTTGCCCAGCAGGTCGTGGAGGGCGATGTCGACCGATGCCTTGGCGGCCGAGTTCTTCGGCGCCTTCTGGTCCACGTAGGCCAGGATGTCCTCCATGCGGAACGGGTCGGTAAACTGGCTCAGGTCGAGCGAGGAGAGAAACTTGGTGACGCTGTCGACGCTCTCGCCGAGGTAGGGAGGCATCGAAGCCTCGCCGTAGCCCGTGATGCCGTTCCATGTGAGCGTGACCTGCACATCCGGCGTCGTGGTGCGCGAATACTTGGCGAGATTGAACGCGTGGCGCAACTTGAGTTCGTAGGGGAAGAATGAGAGCTGCAGCTGTGATGACTTGCGCACATCGCGCATAATGGCGGGAGCAGCTATCTCACCGGCCTTGAGCTGAAACGGCACAGCTGCCGCGGCCACGGCAACACCCGCCGACTTTATAAAAGAACGTCTGTCCATAACATTACATTTGTGAGGGCAAAGTTCCTGACTGAACTTTGTCTAATATCCGTCGCAAAATTACGATTTTCCGGCCTAACACCATCCACAGTAACCGATTAAATGCCGCCCTGACGGCATTATGCGCCGTAGTCTTTACCTCGAGTTGTCGCATTGGAGGGATATGCGGAAATTCTACTCGCAGATAAAAAATTTTAGCTCGTAGCAGACGATCGTTCTACTCGCAGATAAAATAATTTATCTCGCAGTAGAATTTCGGCCGCTCGCAGAGGCCGAAATTCACATACATGCAGAGACCGCCGAAGCGGTAGCAGATCGTCGGCAGGCGCCTTAAGGATGTATAATGGCATGGCATACGGACGGATTTCCCCGTTTCGGGAAACATCGTGTATGCACACTTCAAAAAATCTCCCGCTTAACCCAAAAACTACATTTGAGACGAGGAAAAACACCTCAAATGTATTTCAAAACGTCTCAAATGTAATTTTGGTCCTCATATTAGCACTGATTTTAAGGTGGTTACAAAGGAGCAGAAACCGCCTTTAAGTCGTCGGCAGGCGCCTTAAGGATGTATAATGGCGGGGCATACGGACGGATCCCCCCGTTTCGGGAAACATCGTGTATGCACACTTCAAAAAATCTCCCGCTTAACCCCAAAACTACATTTGAGACGAGGAAAAACACCTCAAATGTAATCTCACTCATCTCAAATGTAGTTTTGGCCTTCAGGGGAGGCTGTCTTTCAATCACTTACAAAGCCTCCAAATATGCTATTCTCATGCCTCCGTCAGTAGGCCGCCATCACGGCAGCAGGCATCAGAAAGACTGCGACATCACAGCCGGCCGCGGGGGCAGAGACTATGATGTCGCAGAGAGTGGGGACGGCGGGCGGCATGAGGCGCGCGGCCGTCAGGGCGGGTCAGAAATACCAGGGATGGTCCTTGAGGCGCGTTATGCCGTCCGTGCCCTCGCTGCCGAGGATGCGGCTGATGGAGAGGAACGGCACATTGAGGTAATCCTTGGCCTTGGGGTCGACGCTGTTGATGCGGACGCGGCCGCTGCAGTGGATAAACTTGCCGCCGCCGAGGGAGATGGCGACGTGCGTCACACGACCGCCGCGCGTGCCGAAGAAGAACAGGTCGCCCGGACGGGCGCCGGCCCATTCTTTGGCGTCGATGCGCTCGCCGGTGAGGGCCTGCTGCCATGCATCGCGCCTGAGGATGACGCCCGCGGAGAGGTAGCTCACCTTGCTCAGGCCGGAGCAGTCGGTCATCTTGGTCGATGTGCCGCCCCAGAAGTAGGGCGAGCCCATCATGCGGCGCGCGGTGGCGAGCACACGCTCGGCGGTGGCGGGCCGTGCGGCCCAGGAGGAGAGCTCCTCGACATCGGCGGCGTTCACATAGCCGCGGCGGCCGTCGGGAGTGGCGAGGCAGACATATCGGCCGGAGGCAGAGACATAAGAGAGGATGTCGCCCATCACGAGGTCGCTCACCGCCTCGTCGCTGCCGGCCTTGCTGGTGAGGACGCTCTGATAGGCCGTCACGATGTAGCGCTTCGAATGCTTCCACGCCGTCAGGGCCGCGCTGTCGAGCAGCGTGACGGAACCGGCAGGAATCCACGACTTGTATCCTTCGGGTGTCTCGGCCTCATACCAGTCGTCGTCGGCGGCCGTGAGCCTCAGCGGTGTGCCCATGACGCTCTGTGTGAGCATCTCGGCGGAGTGGGCCGCGGAGGAGCGCATAGAAGCCACGGAGAGCTTGGTGAGCGCCCACGGCTTGGAGGGATGGAAGTAATCGAGCGCCACGCAGGAGTCGATGACCAGTTCGCTGTCGAAGTCGCTGTATTCGAGATTGCCGCCCTTCCATTCCACCTCGCCGGCCTGATTGTCCACCGTCTCGGAGCGGATGTAGCGCTTGGCGGGGTCAAACTGGGCATTGACGGCCTTGTTGGCGGCGAAGCGGTAGACATCGAGACCGGTCTTGTAATAGTCGGCCATCGACTCGCCCGCCGTGCTGCGGCCGAAGGAGGCGTCGGTGGGCACCCAGCCCACGCCCTCAAAATAGGTCTCGGCCCAGTCGTGGTAGTTCTTGGCTCCCGGATGGAGCATCCAGCCGCTCTCCCAGCGCGCCGGTATGCCGAGGCAGCGCATGAGGGTGATGTAGAGCAGGGAGACCTGCCCGCAGTCGCCGTGGCGGTTGGCGATCACATATTCGGGGATGTTGGGGATGGTGCTGTATTCGCGTGCGCCGGCCCAGGGGAAGTTGGTCACTATCCAGTCGTAGACGATGGAGGCCTGCATGACGGGGTTCTTCTCGCTGCCCACCAGCTGACGGGCGAGGGCCATGAGATGGGGCGTCTTGACGATGTGCGGATACTCGTCGGCGGTGTATTGCTGATAGAGGGCGGAGGAGGTGTCGTAGGGCTTGAGGGCCGCCATGATCTCGGCGCGTGTGAAGTGCTGCTCAGCCGATATGTAGGAGAATGTGATGCTGAATTTGGAGGGCTGTCCCTTGTGCGCCACACCTTCCATGTAGACGGTGTGCTGGGGAGAATTCCTGGATATATAAGCCTGGGCCGAGGAGGAGAGAAGACGAATGTCGCTCTGACGCTCTGTCTCGGTGGGGAACGGCATCCATACTCTCAGAGTGTCGCCGTCGGGGATGGCGTCCGGGCGCACGGTGATATTAAAGGTGAGCTGCCAGCGATGGGGGAAGCGGAGGTGATTGCCGTAGGCGGGAGAGGCCGCAGCCTGATTATAGAGCTTGGCGTAATATTGATTGGTGCTCTTACGGTCCTCGTCCTGGCTCTCCTTGAAGTCCTCGTGATTGAGCAGGAAGAAGTTGCCCACGGCGCGGTGGAACCACATCTCCCGTCCGTCGATGGTGTCTGCCTCGATGTAGCGCTGCTTCTTCCAGTAGGTGAGCTTCTCATCGGTCACGGGACCCATGCGCTTCTCTATCTGTTTGCGGCCCTCGGCGGGGCTGAGCGAGAAGTCGTCCCTCACGCGGTCGGCGAGCTTCAGCAGCGAGTCGATGGCGAAAGCCTGGCTTGTGCGGATCTTCTTAGGGAGCGAGTTGAGATACTTGGCAGCCTTGCGGAGCTCGCCGTGCTCGATCATGGCTCCGGCTACGGCGCGGAAGTTCGCGTCGTCGTCCGCTGGCGTGGCCGCAAGGAGCGACGCCGGCATCAGCGCCACGAGGGCGAATGCCAGCATCAGGATGTATTTATTCTTCATAACTGTATTAGGTAGATTTTTTTGCTTCTTCTTATAAATGTTTCCTGAGCTCAGTGGCCCAGATCTTATAGCCGTCCTCGTTGACATGCAGGCCGTCCGTGCTGAGCTCGGGGCGCATGCTGTTGCTTCCCTCAGCGGTGAAGAGCGGGAAGAGGTCGACATACTCTATTTTCCTCTCCGCAGCGATTTGTCTGAGGCGGGCGTTGAGCGCCGGCACAGTGTCCGTCCGGCCCGTGAGGAGCTTGTAGCGGCCGAAGCTCTCGTTGATGGGCAGCAGGCTCTGCAGGATGAGGCGCGTGGTGGGCGACTCGCGGCGGATGCGGTCGACGGTCGTGGCGATGGAGGTGGCTATCTCGGCGCTCGTCAGGCCGTGCGAGATGTCGTTAACGCCCGCCATGAGCACGATGGTCCGGGGATGGAAGGGCAGGATCTGATGGAGGCGCTCACAGATGCCCGGCACATCGTCGCCTATAATGCCGCGATTGACCACACCACGCTTGCCGAGGCGCTTGCTCCAGTCGCCGCCGTTCTCCGTGAGGCTGTTGCCGAGCATCACGATGCTCTGCTTGTCGATGTCCTTAGAGCGGGCGAAGGAGTCCATGCGGTCGAGGTAGTGGGGCGTAAACTGTGTGCCCGTCACGGCGCCCGCCACCGCGTTCACCACGAGCGAGCGGAGGCGTATGGTATTGCCGCCGCGGGGCATATGGACTGCGTTGGTGAGGAGGATAATGGCCATCCGCTGCTCAGGGTCGATGTCGATCATGGTGCCGGTAAAGCCCGTGTGACCGTAAGCCGAGCGGCTGAGCATGTCTCCGAGATTGGAGGCATAGGGCGAGCACATGTCCCAGCCCGGCGTGCGGCCGAACTGCTCCAGCCCGCGCGGCAGGGTCGTCATGAGGCGCACGGTGGCGGGACTGAGGATTCGCACACCGCGGAGCTCTCCGCCGCCGATGAGCGCCTGGCAGAGCAGGGCTATGTCGTCCGCCGTGGTGAACACGCCCGCGTTGCCGCTGATACCGCCGTTCAGGACCCGGGCCAGAGGATCGTGCACCTGCCCCCTGAGCACCTGCCCGGACTTCTGCTTCTCTGTGGGAGCCACATCCTCCATCCATTTGTCCTGATCGTCCCCCTCGGCCCATACGGGGCGGGAGATATTCTCCCAGATGCCTTTGTCATTCTGCCGGCAGGGCAGGTAGTCCGTGTGGTACATGCCCAGCGGGGCGAAGATGTAGCGGCGGGCGAACTCCCTGAGGGATAGTCCGCTGACCTTCTCCACGATATGCTGCAGGGTGATGTAGTTGAGGCAGGAGTACTGGAAATCTTCTCCAGGCTCGAAGTCGCGGCGCTTCCATGTGGCGATGTAATGCATGAGGCTGTCAGGCGCCGGCGAACCGAAGCGCTGAGAGAGTTCCTCAACGGAGGCGTAAGGCGGAAGGCCCGAGGTGTGTGAGAGCAGGTGACGGATGCGTATTGTCGTGGAGCGCTTGCCGTCGGCCGAGGTCCAGGAGCGGAAATCGGGGATATAGTCCGCCACGGCGTCGCCGAGGCGAAGCTTCCCCTGCTCCACGAGCTTCATCACGCAGAGGGCCGTGCTCATCGACTTGCTGCACGAGGCCATGTCAAAGATGGTGTTGTCCGTCATCTTCTCCTTGCGCGGGTAGAGGGCGCGGTAGCCGTAGGATTTCAGGTAGGCCATCTTGCCGTCTTTCACTACGGCCAGTACGGCGCCGGGGATGTCGCCGCGGTCGATGGCTGCGTAGATGGCGGAGTCGGCGTAGGCCAGGCGCGCGCCGCTCATGCCCACCCTCTCGGGGAGCACACGCTCCAGGCGCTGCGAGAAGCCGGGTACGACGGTGAGCATGGCGATAACGATGGTAGCTAATCTGTGTTTCATCAGCCCTATTGGATATGTTTGAGTTCCTCGTGGTCCGTATCACATTTGTAGGCCTCGATGGCTTTCTCCACCGAGCCGTGCAGGGCGAGGAGCGTGCGCGCCTGACTGTAGGAGATGCCGAGCTCGCTCATTATCATACGCGTCCCGCGGTCCTGCAGCTTCTTGTTGCTGATCTTCATGTTGACCATGCGGTTGCCCCTCACGCGGCCGAGGCGTATCATCACGGCGGTGGAGATCATGTTGAGGATCATCTTCTGCGCCGTGCCGCTCTTCATGCGCGAGCTGCCGGTGACAAACTCGGGGCCCACGACCACGACGATGGGGATCTCGGCCCTCTGAGAGAGCGGCGAACCGGGATTGCTGGTGATGCAGGCGGTCAGGATGCCGTGGGCGCGCGCCTCCTCGATGGCGCCCTCGACATAGGGTGTTGTGCCCGAAGCGGCGATGCCGATGACCGTGTCATTGTCGCTGATATTGTGATTGACAAGCTCGTCCCACCCGTCCGAAGGGCTGTCCTCGGCATTCTCCACGGCGTTGCGCAGAGCGGTGTCGCCTCCGGCTATCAGGCCCACGACGAGCGTCGAGGGCACACCGTAGGTAGGCGGCAGTTCGGAGGCGTCGAGCACACCGAGACGGCCGCTGGTACCGGCTCCTATATAAAAGATGCGTCCGCCTTTTCTCATGCGCGGCACAATAGCCGTCACTAGGCGTTCTATGTCGGGGATAGCCTTCTCTACGGCGACGGCGACCTTCTTGTCCTCTGTGTTGATATCGCGCAGTATCTCGCCGACCGGCATTTTCTCCAGATTGTCGTAGAGCGAAGGCTCTTCTGTGATTTTTCTAAAAGCCATGTGTTTATAGTTTGATGTATATGTTGTGTCTGTACAGCGGCAGAGCCACTACGAAGTAATTGAACAGGACAAAGACGAGCGCGAAGGCAAGCGAACCGCCGTAAGGCCCGAAGAGCGGCTCCCAGAGACCGCTGAAGATGGCGTAGTGGAGACTGGCCTCGCCGCAGGGAATAGCGCCCAGCAGGATGGCAAAGACGTCGGCCATCACATAGAGAAACAGCGGATTGACGCCGAAGGTGCGGAAGAACAGCGCCCAGCGCTTCACGCCCTTTATGTCCACCACATAGATGAGCAGGGCCAGCACCAGCGAGGCGAAGCCACAGCTGACGAGCGAGAAGGTGGGGCTCCAGATCTTCTTGGAGATGGGGCAGGCATAGCTGAGCAGGAATCCGGAGATCACCAGCACCGCGCCGATGAGCAGCAGGCGGAAAGTGACCGTGGTGAGGTCGGCGGCGCTCCGCTTCTCGCCGCTCTTATGGCCGGAGAGCATCATCTGCCCTATCACGAAGCCGATCATGACGTGCGCCACGCTCGGGATGGTGCTGAGCAGGCCTTCGGGGTCGATAAAGTTATCGTTCCAGATGTGCGCCATGCCGAATATCGAGAGGTCGACGACCGAGAGAATATTGCTCTCACCGTGCTCGTAGCCGTTGCCCAGCTCGAGGATGATGAAGTAGACGATGAACAGCGCCGCGATGATGTAGGGGAAGCGCTTGTGGCTGACCTTTACCGAGAGCAGAGCCACTATGCCGTAGCAGACACCGAGCCTCACGAGTACGCCCGTGATGCGCATCGAGGGCAGGAAGTTGATGGCCGCCACAAAGCGGGTGCCGAAGTCGGGGTACATGTCGTGGGAGGTGAGCGTGTAGCAGAAGTGGGCGAAGATGCCTATGAAATAGCCCACCAGGATGATGCCGAGCGAGCGGCGCAGGATCTTGCGGTAGGTGGCGGAGGTGGCCTCGAAGTGGTACTTGCTCATGGAGATGTAGGTCGTCATGCCCATGATGAACATGAAGAACGGGAACACGAGGTCGGTGGGCGTGAGCCCTATCCACTCCGCGTGCTCCAGCGGGGCGAACACGTGTGAGCCGTCGCCCGGGTTATTGACCAGGATCATGCCGGCGATGGTGAGGCCGCGCAGGATGTCGATAGCCAGTATTCTATTCGGTTTCTCTCTTGTCTGTTCCATGGTGATCATTATTTATAGAGGTAATATTTTCTGGAAAGGCGCTTGAAGGCGTCCACGTCCTTATACCAATAAGCCCTGGCATCCTCCCAACGGTTACGCCTGGAGAAGAGTTCGCGGATCTTAGAACTGCCGCAGACGCAGTCGAACATGCGGAAGCGGCCCTTGTCCGCCACATCGAAGACGGCCTTGTCGGGGTACATGGCCGCCATCTCCTGCATTACGAGAAACTGGATGTCGGTAAGCGGAGCCCGCTCGTAGTCGATGATGTGCACCTGCACGCCCTCCACCTGCTCGTCCTTGTAGGTAGCGTAGAACGGCTTGCAGTAGAGCGGACGGAAGATGATGCCGGGCACCTTAAGGGCGTTGAGCCGCTCTGCGAGGCCCGCACCGTCCACCCACGGAGCCGCGAACATCTCAAAGGGAATGGTATAGCCCACGCCGATGTTCATGTAGGAGAATTCGCCGAGGATACCGCTCAGCGGGTAATAGAAGGCCGACGTGGCGTGGGGGATGTGCGGTGAGGAGGGTATCCACTCCAAGCCCGTGTCGGCGTAGGTCATCCTGCGCTTCCAGCCGCGCATCCTGACGACGGTGAGCTTGCACTGCTTTCCGCCGCTGAGCATCCGCTCGCCATTGAGCATCATGGCCAGTTCGCCCGCGGTGAGCCCATATATATAAGGTATCTTGTACTGGCTCACGAAGGTCTCGAAACCGTCCTCGGTGAGGCAGCCCTCCACCCTGTTTCCGCCGAGCGGATTGGGCCTGTCGAGGACGACGAACTCCTTGCCATTCTCGGCCGCGGCCTCCATGGCGAGCCCCATCGTACTGATATATGTGAATGAGCGGCAGCCTATGTCCTGTATGTCGTATACCAGCACATCGATATCCCTGAGCATCTCGGGCGTGGCCTTGCGTGTCTTGCCGAAGAGCGAATAGACGGGCAGGCCGGTCACCTCGTCGCGCGCGCTGCCCACGCTCTGTCCGGCGTGAGCATTGCCGCGCACACCGTGCTCGGGGCCGAAGAGCGCCACAAGGCGCACGCCAGGGGCGGAGTGAAGGATGTCGATGTCGCTGCGGAGCTCATTGTCCACTCCGGTGGGATTGGTGATAAGGCCCACACGCTTACCCTCGAGTATCTTAAAGTTGTCCGCCTTGAGCACCTCGATGCCCGTGCGTATCCTGATGCCGCCGCGGCGCGCAGAGGCCGTGGTCAATGTCAGCGCCAGCAGCAGGAGAAATGCTAACTTCCTGTTCATCCTTTATCGTTTATCTGAGATTAATATCACTGTGCCGTCGGTCGATGTAGCCACCACGCCGCCCTTGACGGGCATGACGGTGTTGACGAGCGACTCGCCGATCTTGTGCTGCCACAGGATGCTCCCGTCCGCGGCCGAGACCGCGAAGATGAGCCCGGAGGAGGTGGAACCGTAGACCGTACCGCGGCTCTCGAGATCCTGCGACGAGGCATGGTCGTAGCCGTATCCTATGGCGGAAGCCCATATCTCCTCGGGATGATCGGAGAGGGCGGAATAGCACACGAGGCTGTCATTCATCGTCTTGGCAAAGAGACGTGTCCCGTCGGAGGAGAGGCCGAGCGACTCGCGCACCCTGGAGGCGCGTGTGCTGTAGACGGTCTGCCCCGTGGAGGCGTCTATTGCGGTCAGTTCCCTCACCGGGTCGACGATAAAGACCTTGCCGCGGGAGAAGACGGGCCACACTGAGGCAGGAGAGAAATGCAGGCCTTTGCGCGGGTTGTGCCACTGCCAGAGCTCGCTGCCGTCGCGGGCGGAGAGCGCATAGAGACTGCCGTCCCAGGCGCCGAAAATGACCTTGCCGTCGGCAACGAGCGGCCGCGTCACCACATAGCCCTTCACACCGCCGTGGGACCATAGCAGACGGCCGCTGCGGAGGTCGATGGCCCGCATGCAGTGGTCTGTGCCGCCCACATAGGCCACGCCGCCGCTGATCCTCACGCCGCCGGTAACAGGGCCGCCGGCCTTCACCGCCCAGAGCTTTGCGCCGTTCTTGGCGCTGAGCCCGTAGACAGTACTGTCGGCTGCGCCGAAGACCACTACCCCGCTCTTCACGTCCGGTTCGCCGTAGATGCGATGGCCTGCGGCAAACTGCCACATCCGGCGGCCGCTTCTGATGTCATAAGCCGTGAGGCGGCCTGCACCGTCACCGACAAAGACGCGGCGCCCGTCGCTGGCGGCGGCCGCATAGATACCGGCCTCGCTGCGATGCTGCCATTTCACCGCCACCTTATATCGGTCATTGACACTGAAATCGGGATATTCATTAGCCTTTCCAGCGTGGTCGTAGAGGTCGCCCTGCATCGGGAACGAAGCCCATTCGTATTTCTTACCTCCCGTGATCTGCGTGAACACACGGATGGAATCATTGTCCACCTCATATATGCCGTAGCCGTTGTTGCCGTCTGCGTCGCGCAGGTTGGAGCGCATCAGTACGCCGGGGATGCCGTCGTAGCTGAGACAGCGGTTGGCGTGATAATGTCCGCCGATGAACAGCCGTACATTGTAGGGGCGCACGGCGTCGGTCACCTCGTACCAGTTGTCCACATCGCCCTTGAGGATGGGATAGTGGGTGACGAGGATCACGGGCTGCGCCTTGCCGCGCTTGTCCATCTCGGCGCGGAGCCACGCTATGTCCTGCGGCACGACATGCCCGTAGGCCATGCGCATCAGCGGACCGGTGTTGAAACCGAGGAAGAGAATGCCATTGTGCTCAAACTCGATGCGCTCGCCGCCGAAGGTGGTGACGTAGGCCATGAGCCCCGAATCGCTCCAGGTGGTCTCGTGATTGCCGGGGATGACGTAATAGCGCGGCCTCAGGGAGTCGAGGCAGGCTTTGACCCGCTCTATCGACTCGCGGTCGCCGTCGTCGGCCAGGTCGCCCGTCACCAGCACGAAGTCGATGCTGTCCGTAGCGTTAATCTGCCTTATCGATCGCATGAGCCACTGCTCCGGCAGCGGGTCGCCCGCCTTGAGATGGACGTCGGTGAGCTGCGCAAAGCGGAAAGGCTGTATCTCTGCAAGGCCGGTCATCGCAGGCAATAGCACAATCGCCGCCAATAACAGCCTTATCATCATTTTTCGGTCAAACATTTTTATCTTTGTGAAGGTCTGTCTGCAAAATTATAAAAAAAGGCTCGTTTTTCTGCCCGTTCTCCGCGCTTTTCCGCAACAATCGTGTACGAAGGCCATTCTTCTTAACACCAAAGGAAGAGAAACACAAAGGCGGGTTGGCAAACGGGAGAGTTGGGGAATGCCGTATTTTGTTAAAGAAAAGCCCCCGCACGCCGCAAAAGACACGAAGCACGTCGGAGAAATTACGAAGCAATCCGGGTAATTACGAAGCAATCCGGGGAAAACTCATAAGGCGCTCCTGAAAGGCACGAGGCATTCCTGAAAATACGAGACACATAGTTATGTAATTGCAATTGCCATTTAATCTCATCGCAACTGTCATGTGATCGCATCGCAGTTGTCATTCAATCGCATCGCAATTGTCATTCAATCGCATCGCAATTGTCATTCAATCGCATCGCAGTTGTCATGTGATCGCATCACAGTTGTCATTCAATCGCATCGCAGTTGTCATGTGATCGCATCGCAGCTGTCGTGCATGAATCAGAAGGGAGATAAATAAGATCTGCCTGCGCAAGAATTAAATCGCATCCGCACAAAAATGCGCAGCAAGGGGGCGGGATAGAGGCTTTACGCGCTGTGATTCAAATACTATGCTGAGATTTCGTTATCTTTGCAGTTCCATCCGGCCAGGATTCTCATTTCGCGGCCGGGGATGGGCATTTAATATTACTATGTTATGAAGACGAATTTATTTATAAAGACCTTTGCGGCGCTGACGCTCGGATTGTCGCTCTGCACGACGGCCGCCAGGGCTCAGGACGCCGACGCCAAATACGCCGGCACGCTTATCGCCGAGGGGAAGGAGGCGCCCGAGATAGCGCTCCGCACGCCGGAGGGCAAGATGATGCGCCTCTCATCGCTTAGGGGGCAGTATGTGGTGGTCGACTTTATGGCCTCGTGGTGCGGCGACTGCATGCGTGATCTGCCCGAGATGAAGAGAATCTACGGCAAGTTTCACAGCCGCGGCGTCGAGTTTTTCAGTGTCTCGTTCGACACCGACAAGGCCGCCTGAAAGGGCATGATAGAGCGCAACGGCATCACTTGGCCGCAGGTGAGCGAACTAAAGAAGTGGAAGGAGACAAAGGTGTCGGCCGCCTACGGTGTGAAGTGGATACCGTCGATGATCCTGCTCGACAAGGAGGGCAAGGTGGTGCTGCGCACTGTGCTGAAGGATAAGCTGGAGAAGAAGCTCACGGAGCTGCTGCCAGAGGGCCGTCAGCGGCAGGTGCTGACGACCGACACGATGATAGCGGGGAGCAAAGGGCGCATAGCCTGTACCGTCCAGAGGCCTGCCGACATCAGCGGGCGCATGCCCGTGGCCATCGTGATGCACGGCTTCACGAGCCATCGCAACGACGGGCTCATCCGCCTCATCGCCGACACGCTCCTGCAGCGGGGCATCGCCACAGTGCGCTTCGACTTTGACGGCCACGGCGAGAGCGGCGGCAAGTTTGTGGAGATGACCGTGCCCACGGAGATAGACGACGCCAAGAAGGTGTACGCCTTTGCCGCGGGCCTGCCCTTTGCCGGGAAGGTAGCCCTCGTGGGCCATTCGCAGGGCGGCGTGGTGACCGCCATGACGGCCGGCGAACTGGGCGCGGAGAAGGTGAGCGCTGTGGTACTGCTGGCGCCGGCAGCCGTGCTGCGCGACGACGCCATCCGCGGCAACAGCATGGGCGCCGTCTACGACCCGCTCGATCCGCCCGACAGTGTGCCGCTCTACGGAGGCCGGCTGCATCTGGGCCGCGACTATATCCTCGCGGCCTTCTCGCTGCCCATCTACGAGACGGCCGCGCGCTACACCGGTCCCGCCGCCATAATCCACGGCACGGGCGACCGCATCGTGCCCTACACCTACGGCGAACGCTTCCACACCACATGGCAGGGCAGCCGCATGTATCTGCTGCCGGGCTTCGACCATGGCTTCTCGCAGGATCCCTACCGCGCAGCGGAAATAGCCGGGCAATTTCTCAGCGGGACACTTCAGACCCGCTGATCAGGCTTCCGTCCGCACATATACAAAGGCTGCCGCCCTTCGCCTGAAGGACGGCAGCCTTTGTCTTAGCCTTACTGTGCTTGCGATCCGTTATCCGCGGTGGCCGTACATGTGCTCGTAGTATTTCTGATAGTCGCCCGAGGTCACCTCGTCGACCCAGTCGCGGTGCTGAAGGTTCCACTCCACCGTCTTCTCGATGCCTACGGCAAATGTTGTCTCGGGATACCAGCCGATGTCGTGCTTGATCTTGGAGGGGTCGATGGCGTAGCGCAGGTCGTGGCCCAGGCGATCGCTCACATAGGTGATGAGGTCGTAGCTGATCCACGAGATGTCCCCGCGCTTGTCCTCGGGGAGGAACTTCCTGTACTCGGGGTGCTGCTCCATCTGGCGGCGCACGATGTCGATGATCAGGTGGACGATGTCGATGTTGCGCTGCTCATTGTGGCCGCCCACGTTGTATACGGAACCGTCCTTTGCCTCGGAGATCACGAGGTCGATGGCCTTGCAGTGGTCGTCGACATACAGCCAGTCGCGCACATTGAGGCCGCGGCCGTACACGGGCAACTTCTTTGCCTCAAGGATATTGTTGATGACCAGAGGGATGAGCTTCTCGGGGAACTGGTAGGGGCCGTAGTTGTTGGAGCAGCGTGTGATGCTCACGGGCAGGTGGAATGTGTCGCGGTATGCCTGCACGATGAAGTCGGCGCTGGCCTTGGAGGCGCTGTAGGGGCTGTGCGGGCAGAGAGGCGTGTCCTCGCGGAAGTAGCCCTCGGCGCCGAGAGCGCCGTACACCTCGTCGGTCGACACCTGGTGGAAGCGCACGCCCTCCCTGTAGACGGGATATCCCTGAGCGTCCTTGCCGGTGGCCCACGCTGCGCGCGCCACATCCATCAGGCTCTGGGTGCCGAGGATGTTGGTGGTGAGGAACAACTGCGGATTCTCGATACTACGGTCCACATGGCTCTCGGCGGCAAAGTTGACCACCACGTCGAAGCCGTACTTGTCGAACAATTCCTTCACGAGCGCGCGGTCACAGATATTGCCGCGCACAAAGAAGCACCGCTTGTCATCGATATCGTCCTTGATGGTGCCGAGGTTGCCCGCGTAGGTAAGGGCATCGAGCACCACGATAGAGATATCATCGTGCTTGCGGAGCATGTACTTAATGAAATTGGAACCGATAAATCCGGCGGCGCCGGTGACAAGATATTTCTTCATCGCTCTTAAGATTAATTCATATTTCTGCGTGCAAAATTACGCAAATCTCCTTATATCAAAGGCCTTTGCAGGCACAAAAGCGGACAAAATCCGCTTTCCCGCGCCTCCGCCCCGCTTTCCGGCTCTCCCCTCGCCCGCTTCATAGCCGACCGAGGGGACAAACCGCGCAAGAGCAACTGTCCCGCCGCGCCCTTTCCGGCACGGCGGGACAGTACATTATTATATAGGGCCCGCGCCTTGGGGAAAAGGCGCTACGGGGCTTAGAGATTGTAGGCGAGCTTTATGACGAAGTTCCGACCCTCGTTGTAGAGGCCCGTCCTGCCATTGCTATCGTTTACTCCGCCGATGTATTTCAGGCGGCTCATGTTGCTCTGCCAGGCGCGGTTGAAGATATTCTGCAGCGAGAGAAGCAGCGAGAGTCTGTGGCCGCGGCCGGCCTTGATGTCGGTGCCTGCGGCGAGGTGGAAGAGCGTGCTGGAGGGCGTGGCAGTCTCCGTGCCGTTGAGCTTATAGTAGTGGTTCTGCCTGAGGTAGCAGTCCATCGAGGCGCTGAGGTATGTGTTCTGGAGCACTGGGCTGTGATGGATGAGCGTGTACCTCACCTCGCTGTTGATGCGCGGGGCGGGCATCCAGGGCAGGTAGCGCGTAAGGGCGTCGTGGTGCAGCAGGCGACCGTTGACATATGAGAACGCGGAGGCTATGTGCAGCGGCTCGATGGGATGGAAGTCGGCCGAGAGCTCGCCGCCCAGAAGGCGGGCATTGCCCTGTGTGTACCCGAACACAGGCACACCCTCGCGCGGGGCGTCGGCCGTGGCGGCGGAGTAGATGTAGTGGCGGATGAAATTGGCGAAGGCGGAGAGCCTGATGCCGAGCATATCGGTGCTGTAGTCGCAGCCGGCGTCCACCTGCACATTGTTCTCGGGCCTGAGGCGGGTATTGCCGACCATGTACTGCTGCGTGCCCTCGTGCACACCGTTTGAGGCGAGTTCGCTGAGGTTAGGCGCACGGAATCCGCGGGAGACATTGAGCTTGAGGTCCACAGCGCGCGAGAGATGCCTTATGGCTCCGAGGGCGCCGGAGACACTGTAGAAACTGCGGCTGAAAGGCGTGAACAGATCCTCCAGAGCGAAGCCGCGCAGATGGCGCATGTCGGCGCGCGTGCCGCCGGAGAAGTCCCAGCCCTGCAGGGCATATGATGCGGTGACATAGAGGCCGGCGTCGAAGAGAGCGTAGGAGGGGATGAGGAACTCGCTGCCCTTGTTGACATTGCGCTGCCACATGCCGCCGACACCGGTGTTGAGCTTCAGGCCGCGGGCTGCGGTCACGGAGTAGCGGGCGTCGTAGGTCAGCGTGTGCAGCATGAGGTCGAGGCCGGGCTCATCGGCGCTCTCCTCATACTCCTGCCGGCGGTTCTGCTGGTAGCCTATCACAGCGTGGATATTGCCGCCAAGGGCGTAGAAGGAATTATCGCTGACCACCTTGTAATGGTGCACCTGCTGGAAGGGCAAAGCCTTGCTGTAACTGGACGAATGCTCCGCCCGCTCGCCTTCCGGCATCCCGGGGGTAAGGTGATAGTAGCTCAGTTTGAGGCGGCTGTAACCGCGGTCACCACCGTAGCCGAGAGAGAACTTGGCAGCGTCGTCCCGGAAGCGCGAACCGACCACGTAGCCGTCATAGTGGTTCTTGTAATCATGGGCCATCTTGGTCGAGAAACGTCCGTCCATCGTCCAGCCGCCCACGCTGCCCCGCACACCCGCGGTAGCGCCGAAAAGGCCGCTGTTGGAGTGATACTGTGTAGCGACGTCGGCCTTCACCGTGCCGGAGGTGACCGACGGCATGTCGTGCATGATGATCACGCCGGCCATCGCGTCGGCGCCGTACATGAGGGAGGCGGGGCCTTTGATCACCTCGGCCGAGGCTACGCTCCCGTCGTCGATCTCTATGCCGTGCTCGTCGCCCCACTGGTTGCCCTCCTGGCGCACACCATCGTTAATGACCAGCAGACGGTTGAAGCCCAGGCCGCGTATGACGGGCTTGGAGATGCCTCCGCTCGTAGTGATCTCCGACATGCCGGGCACCCGGCTCAGCGCATCGATGACATTGGTCGACGGGGTAGCCATCAGCTGCGCCCTGTCTATGTGGTCCACGGCGAGAGGCGTGCTGCGCTCCGAGACGCTGCCGGCCGTGCCGGTCACGACCACCTCGCCCAGGCGGGCGCTCTCCTCGCTGAGCCGGAAGTTGGCCGTGTCTGTGACCGCAACATTCACCTTGCGGGCTATCGTGCGGTGGCCCACCATGCTCACCTGCACGGTGAGCTCGCGCGCGGGCAGCGATTTAAAGAAGTAATAGCCATTGGTATCGGTCACGGCGTATACGAAAATCTCGGGCATGTAGACCGTGACCCCGGTAAGGGGACTGCCGTCAGCGGCGTCGCGCACATAGCCCTTCAGGGTGCGGGCCGCAGGGGATGTCTCTGCCCCGGCAGCAAGGCAGAGGACCGTCATGATGACGGCCATAAATAGTTTTCTCATTCTGATAATCTTGCATTGTTGGAATAATAGTAAACACACTGCCGCCCCGGACACAGAGACTGTGCGGGGAGACTTGTCAAAGACTCTCAGAGAGAAAAGGAGGAGCACGCGGGAGAATGCGTCCGGCGACAGGGGCCGGCACAGAAGCGGCATCGCGGCGGAGCATAGTCCGGAGCCTGAGGCCCGGGACAATAAGGGCCACCGTAGCAGCCGCAATAAAGGTGAGCGAGAGAAACTGGCAAAGGACACAGTCCGAGGCCGAGGTGCCGAAGGCGTGGATATGGCCGGCGTGCCTGAGGTGGTGCAGACACTCGTAGCACGCGCCCTCGCCACCGCCGCCGTAGTCGTGACGGTGGAGGGAGGCCGTGAGGAGCATCGGCACAAAGACCGCCAGAAGCAGCCATGCCAGCGCGCGGCGATGTGTCTCTCCGTTTCTCATCCCTGCAAAGGTAGCAAATTTTTCCGGGTACAGGAGCGTTTTTCAGACGATTAGGGAAGCGCTGCCGCCGAATGAGAGATTTCTAATATTAAAGCGCCTCGGGACGGTCATGTCTGCCGGCGAAGGGAAGGAGCAAGAGTTTTTCTCCGTTTCGCCCGTCATATCATGCAAAAGAAGTAAATTTGCAATAATAAAATTTCCTTTCATGAGAAGACTCTTTCATTTTTCCTTACTACCCGCATTGATGGGCCTCGCCACGGTGCTCTCGGCATGCAGCAGTGACAGTGGCGACGACAATAAAAAGAACGAGAACGGCATCAGGACGCACGTGGTAGACGTGACTCCCACCTCCGACGAGGGGCTCACCTTCGCCGCGGGCGATGTGCTCTACCTCGCCGACAGCAAGGCCGGAGCCAACGGCGCCGTGTCCGTACTCCATTACGACGCCGCGGCACGCTGCTTCCACGGCATGCTGACCTACCTCAACGACAATGATAATCTGATAGCCTTTGTCAAATTCGCTTCGTCGGACAAGGTGAGCGTCGACACGGCTGCACGGGTGATGAACATCGACTACCGCGGTCAGAGGGGCACAGTGGAGGATGCGTCACGCCGCAGCTATGCCTACTCCTACTCGCTTCACCCCTCGACGCTGACCGTAGAGGGCACACCGACCGTCAAACTGGAATATGCCGGCGCCATGCTGCGCATACGCAATGCCGTCGGCCCTCAGGGAGAGCGCACGACAAGCGCCTACCGCCTCTACTCCACGCTCAACAAGGCCAGCAAGAAGACACGCGCCACCACTGAGCAGACGCCCTCGGCCATCTACCCGCTCACGACCATCTCCCTGTTCGGCTACGCGCATACCACCAATGAGACGGGGCGCATCACCGTCACGCCCACTTCTGAAAGTAGCGACGGATACACCTACATGGCCATACCGGAGGGCACACTGGAGACACCCATCCTCGAGACACAGGTGACGGACAACAGCACGGGCCTCAGCTACATCACCCGCACCACTGTCACGGGCGACAACACGACGGGCAGCGCGACCACCTTCAGCGGCAAGACCTACCCGGTCAATCCCTCCCGGGAGATAGCTGTCGGCGACTTCATCTGCGGCTCATCCGTCTCCGACCCCGTAGCCATCGTCTACAGCACCACTACGAGCCGCGCCATGTCCATCAACGACGCCACAGGCCGCAAGAGCTGGAGCACGCGTGAGATACTGCCGAGCTCCCTCTCGCGCTATGTCGCCTCCAACGCCTCGACCGATGACGGCGGTTACTCCATCGCCGCCTATCTGGGCGAGACAGGAGGCAGCGACTACCCCGCCGTGAGCGCCGCGATGACCGCATTCCCCACGCCCAAGGGCGTGAGCAGTCAGTGGTACCTGCCCACGGGCAGCGACTGGAACGCGTTCGTGCAGGGGCTGGGCGGTGTGAGCAGCGTCAACGCCCTGCTGCGAGAGGCTGGCGGCGACCGGCTGCAGGAAGCCAAGTACTGGACCTCTTCGGTCAACAGCCTGACGCAGCCCTACCTCATGGAGATCCGTTCCGCATCTTCGGCGCCCGTATTCTACGCCCAGCCGCTTAATGCGCAGAACATCGTACGCCCCGCCATCAGATACTAACCCAACGACCGGAATATGACACGCAGACTCTTATTATCTCTCTTCGCCCTGAGCTGGATAGCAGCATTCGGATTCAATGCCAAGCACGGCTACGGGGAAAACTTTACAGCCCCCGACGGGCTCTTTGCAGTCCACGCCACGGCGGCGAAATTCCCCATGGAGGGAAGCCCGCTCTACAACGTGAGCGTCAACGGCCGGTATGTCGGGCTCTACAACGACCGCAACTTCTGGGGCGGGCTGGTGCACTTCGGCGCGTTCGAGTTTGAGAACGGGCGCCCCGTGACCATACGCATCAGTTACTATCAGCCCATAAAGAGCTACGAACTGCTACCGTCCGAAAAACTGTCCGTACTCAGCGTGAAGAAGGTGGGGCGCAGCACGATAGAGATACGCACCGACCGCGCCGATCAGAACTTTACGCTGGTGGTCAACGGGGAACTGAAGAAGAATGTCCTTCACCTCTTCGCGCAGAGCATCGACCACTCGGCGCCCGCCCAGGCACAGAAGCACGGTTACACCCGCGACGAGAAGGAGAAGCTCTTCTGCTTCGGCCCCGGCACCTACGACCTCAAGGCCCTCACGGGCAACGACATGCTCGTCCTGCCCGACGGCTGGAAGGTGTACATCGCCGCCGGAGCCGTGGTGAAGGGGCGCATCGGGCTGTGGGGCACCAGCGCCGGCACCATGGTCTGCGGGCGCGGCATGGTATACAACGACACCACTGACCCGCATGTGATATTCGAGGCCAACGAGTGCAAAGGCGCGGGCGTCTACGGCGTCACGTTCCACTGCCACCGTAAGGGCGTATGGCAGGTGGTCATCAATCACTCGCGCAATGTCGAATTCAAGAACGTCAAGATCATCTCCACCCGATACGCCAGCACCGATGGCCTGGACATTGTCAACTCGCAGCAGTGCTCATTCCTCAACACGTTCATCCGGGCCAGCGACGATGCGATAGCCATCAAAGGCCTCGACAGCCGCAAGCCCGCCGAATGCCCGCCCACACGCAATCTCACATTCTGCGGCATGGAGCTCTGGAACGACTGCAACTGCGCCATGGGCATCGGAGCCGAGAACAAGTGCAGCCTCTACGAGAACATCCGGTTCCTCAACAGCAGCATCCTCTTCTCCTACGACGACCCGGACTATCACGACTGCCTCGACGAGCGCGCGGCGATGACCATCTGCTGCATCCACGGCACCTTCTTCCGCAACATCTCCTACGAGAACATCGACGTCTACCACGCAGAGCGCCTGATAGCCGCGGGCTTCCAGCCGTCGTTCTGGTTCGGCGCGCTCCCGGGCGACCAGACCACCGAGGGCGGCATCGACGGGCTCACCTATCGCAACGTCAGGCTCCTCAGGCGCGAGAAGGACGACAAACTCAGCGGCGAGATACACCTCTACGGGTGGAACAAGCCCGGGACGCCCGTCAAGAAGGTCGAGAACGTGAAGATGGAGAATGTGACCATTGAGGGGAAGGGAGTGAAAGAGGCCGGCGTGCTCCATGTGGGGCCCGAGGTCTACAACCTCGATATCCGCCCGTAGAAGCGGGCTCTGCTGAGCGCACACGCATATTAATATATAGCAATCAGAAAAAGCCGCCCCCGCGCGGCAACATTATGAGAATAGATATTATCACAGTCCTGCCGGAGATGCTGGAAGGCTTTGTCAATGTGTCCATCCTGGCCAGGGCCCAGCGCAAGGGGCTCGTGGACATACATATCCACAACCTGCGCGACTACACCACCGACAAGCACCGCCGTGTGGACGACTACCCCTTCGGGGGCTTCGCAGGCATGGTGATGCAGTGCCAGCCCATCGACGCGTGCATCTCCTCGCTGCGCGCCGAGCGGCCCTACGACGAGGTCATCTTCACCACGCCCGACGGCGAGCAGTTTGACCAGAAGATGGCCAACGAGCTCTCGCTCAAGCAGAACATCATCATCCTCTGTGGCCACTACAAGGGCATCGACTACCGCATCCGGGAGCACCTCATAACGCGCGAGGTGAGCATAGGCGACTATGTCCTGACGGGCGGCGAGATAGCCGCCGCCGCGATGGCCGACGCCATCACGCGCCTCGTGCCGGGCGTGCTGAGCGATGAGCAGAGCGCGCTGAGCGACTCCTTTCAGGACAACCTGCTCGCGGCGCCCGTCTACACCCGCCCCGCCGACTACAAGGGATGGAAAGTGCCCGATGTGCTGCTGAGCGGCAACGACGCCAAGATCAAGGAGTGGGAGCTCAATGAATCGATGGAGCGCACGCGGCGCCTGCGCCCCGACCTGCTGAAATAGCAGAAGGCTTCGGAACACTCTTTTCCGCACATTCCATAAACACTCCCGCAAAACTTGGAAACTACATAGGACCTGAGGAAAAACACATTTGAGAAGATTTTCCTCATCTCAAACATAATTTTGGCCCTATTGGGGGCTCTGATTTTTAAGAAGTTACAAAGGTGGAAAAATCGGCTTTACGTCGTCAGCAAAGCCGCATGAAGAATCCGTCGGACGTGCGAGAAATATACCCGCTCTCCTCCGGGCGTGACGACATGCGCTATCGGAAAAGGCTTGCCGCATGTCAGAAAATTCTGATGCGAACAGAAAAAATTCTGATGCGAACGGACGAGCAGTCTGTTGCGACAAGAAATAATTCTGTTGCGATCAAAAATAATCCTCATTAGACAAGAAAAATTTCCCGTGGGACGAGAGGAAATTCTACTACGAGATAAAAATTTTTATCTCGTAGTAGACGACTCGTTAACTCGTAGATAAAATAATTTATCTCGCAGTAGAATTTCCCCCGCTGCGAGACGCTGGATTTTAATTACTTAGAAAGGGTTATAAAAGGCTATTCCAAGGCGGTTTGAAATATTCGGGAAAGCCCGCTGCGGAACCGACGCGGAGGCTTGGGCGGCAGGGGGAATTATCCTCTGTCCTTCGCCACGCGGGCCAATATCTCCGTATAGTCCGGCTCTAAGGAGGCGGGCGAGGCCGTGCAGCGCGCTTCGTCGTGGGAGCGCAGGTAGAGAATCTTCTCCTCCAGAGCGCGGGCGTCGGTGAACATGGGGTCATAGTTGTAATAGTCGCGGCAATAATTGAATGCGTCGGAGCTGAGGATCAGGGCGCGCTTGCCATTGGCCACACACTCATAGCTGACGCCGCTCACGCGGTAGCAGAAGGACGCGGGGTAGGCGATGAGGATGATGTCGGAGGTGAGGAAGAGCGCCTTGTATTCGTCGCCCTCCATGTAGCCTTTTATCTCCATGATGTTGGGGCAGGCGGAACCGAGCGCCGTGTCGGTGTGAAGCACGAGCAGGATGTTCTCCCTCATGAGGAAGTCGCAGAAGCCGCGGTCGCTCGTCAGGGAGCGAAAGAACTCGACGTTGGGGCTGGCCGAGGGATGGAAGATGACCATGGAGTAGCGGCTCTTGTCGAAGGGCAGGCGCTCCGCGGCGCGGTCCATCCGGTAGGGCTTTACGCAGCCGTGGGAGACGACCATCGTGCGGCTCAGGCCCGTGGCGAGGCATTTCCGGCGCATGTAATCGTTGAACACGAGGAAATAGTTGTGCCGGCCGATGAGCTTCATGAGGAGGCGCTTGGCGGTGATGCCCAGGGTGGTCACATTGCCGTGGCAGAAAAGCAGTTTGCGCCGGCAGAGCGGCACGAGCGACATCGTGACCTCGTCGAAGGTCGAGAAGACCACCGCGTCCCAGGCGCGGAAGTCGACATGGCGGCGTATGTAGAGCAGCGTGCGCAGGAAATAGATCCTGTTGAGCAGCGGAGAGGCGCCGGCGGGCGGATTGAGGCGCGCGGGGATGACGAGCTCGTAGTCCTGAGCGGGGAAGCCGAGCCGTACGGCGAAGGCCTCATGCATCACAAGCTTTACCTCGGCCCCCGTGCGGCGGAGGGCATTAATCTGTATCTTGTCAAAGTTGACATGCCCGAAGAGGAAGATATAATCGATGTAAAGGATGCGTCTCATGGTTTATTTGTCGTCGTAGAAATGCCGGCTAAAGTAGATCAGCCGCTCGTTGTAATTCATGTGGGGGAAGAGGACATTCTCATACTTGAGCATCGAGCCCGTGGTGCTGACCTTGAGAATGCTGTAGGCAAAGAGGAAGATGACATAGAGCACCTTGTTGCCGCGATATCTGAAGCACTGTATCAGGTCGGGCCATATTATCCAGTAGGAGAAGGCGAACAGGCCCGAGATACGCATGCTGATGGTGCGAAATTCGCTGAGCGTCATGTTGAGGATCAGCAGGAGGAAGAGCGAGTTGATGAACACGTCGTTGCCCTTCCTCACATCGCGTAGGCGGTCGATGAACAGGAAAGTCATGATGCCGGAGAAGAGGCGCTCGAGGAAGCCGATGCTCAGGATGGCGCCCCCGACGTCGAAGGTAAGATACTCGTCGATCTTCTGCTTGAACGACGGGCTGATGATGCCGGCGATGAGCGAGACGGTAGACTTGACCACCGGGATCTTGAAGACGTAGACGACGCACGCGGCGAAGAACAGCCCCAGCAGCACCCACTTGTTGATCTTGCGGTGGAGGAAGAAATAGAGCGGCAGGTAGAGGAGGCCGGAGGCGTGGAACGAAGCGCCCAGCAGGCACAGCAGGAAATAGGGCAACGGCTTGCGCTCTATGAGATAAGGCAGCGCGTTGGCAAAGAGCAGGATGGACACACTGTTGCGCATCGTGTCGATGACCATCGATGTGCCGTACATGGCCATGAACACCATGAGGCCTAAGGGGAGGGAGATGCTGAACTTCCGGAAGAAGCGGACGAGCAGGATGATGTCGATAACGGCGAACGTCAGGACGAAGGCCGGCCACGACGGGCAGATGCTGTGAAAGATGACGAAGAAGATGGTGTAGCCCGGTTCCCAGCGCCAGAAGCGCAGAGGCGTGGCGAAGAGGTAGGAGAGCTCGGGGCTGTGGGTGAACTCGGGGTAGTAGGACGACCAGTCGTAGCCCACGAAGCCGCGCAGGCCGAAGAAGAAGAGGAACACCAGAATGCATATGCCGTCGATGCGGAGCCGGATGGTCTCGTCGCTCTTGTAGTGGGCGACGAATGCCAGCGCGGCGTAGAACAGCACCATCACGACATATGGCAGCGAGACAGGCATTCCTTAGTGTTTAAGGCCCAGTTTCTTTCCCAGTCTTGTGCCGGCGAGAGGCGCACGCAGCAGGAGCACCCAGATGACGTCGGCCACAACGCCCAGCACCATGAAGCCCAGCACCATATAGTAGCGCGGTGTGCTCGAGGGCTCCATGGGCACCACGGCGCTCTGTATGACGGTAAAGGCGGGCGTGTTCTCCTGCACGCGGGCCGAGGCCTGCTGCACCTGCTGTGTGGTCTGCTGATAGATGTTGAAGCGGAGCTGCATCTCGTTCTCGAGGTCCTCCTGCGTGGTCTTGTAGCTCTCCAGCACGAGGTCCTGATTGGCGTCGGAATATCCGGCGTAGCGGCGTGTGGCCCTCACATAGTTGGCCTTGGCTTCGGCGCAGATCTTCCTGGCGTTCTCCAGGTCGATGCGGGCCTTGTGTGTGCGGTAGAAGGTGATGTACTCCTGCAGCCTCCTCTGTATCGTGTCGGCTATCTCGGCGGCGATGCAGGGGTCGGTGTCTATGGCTGAGATGGTGATGACATTGTTGAGCTTCTGCTGCTGGCAGGAGATGAGGCCGCGGATCGCATTGCAGACATCGCTCTGCTCCTTGGTGAGACGCCTGGGGTCGAGCTTAGCGTAGCCGTGAGCGACGTGTTTCTTCTTGCTGAAGGCCTTGATGAGCCAGTATTTGGGATAGTTCCAGAAGGGAGCCTTGGTGTCCTGCAGGAGATGGTTATAGTACGACTTGGTGTGCTGCCCGGTCTTGTCCGTGACGGGGATGTTGAAGAGCTTGACGATGAAGTCGGACGAGGCGAACACCTCGGGATAGATCTCGGGGTAGATGGCGTCGACCGAGTTGCCTCCGCTGCTCACATTCAGGCCCATCATGCCGGCGATGTCGCTGATGCTGGAGGACATACCCATGCTGCTCGCCTCGGGGGCCAGCCTGACCTCGGCCGTGTAGGTCTTCTGCTGATTGAGCGCGTAGACGACGCCGATAACAGCGAAGCAGACAACGAATCCGCAGAGCAGCTTCTTCTCGCTCCACACCTTCGCGGCCAGGCCCATGATGTCTATTTCCTTGAATATTGACTTATGCTCCATTTTCCTACTGTGGTATTTCTATGCAAATGTAACATTTGTAAATGTGATAAGGGGCGGTGAGCTCCACTTTTTTCACGTGAAGGGCTCGTTCCAGATGCAATGATAGTCCAGCTCCTCGCTGCGCCGGCCGATGGGGCGCGCCGGCACGCCGCCCACTATCGTATAGGGCGCCACGTCCTTGGTCACCACGGCCCCCGCGGCCACGGCGGCGCCCTCGCCAATGGTCACGCCCTTGAGGATTATCGCCCCCGGGCCGATGAACACATAGTCGCCGATACTTACGGGCTCGTAGATGATGGTGAACTGCGGGCTGTGGAGGTCGTGGCTCGTGGAGAAGATCTTCACGCCGTGGGAGACGGACACGCTGTTGCCGATCGTCAGGCCGCCGCGCGCGTCGATGGTGCAGCCCCTGTTGATGTGGCTGTACTCCCCTACTCTCACCCTCCAGGCCGCCATGAAATAGGTGCGCTTCATGATAAATGTCCCGCGGCCTATCTTCGCGCCCACGAGCCTGAGGTACCAGCGCCTCGCCCGCCATGAGCCGACCGCGGGCAGCACGTCGTTGACCATCACCTCCGTGCCGAGGCCCTTGAGCGTGCGGTAGAAGGGCGGATGGTGGACGAACGCCAGGACGACGTCCTTGAGGAAGCGCATGAACTTGCCCGGGCGAAACCGATAGTCGGAGAAGACGAGGTAGTTGTACCACAGCATGCGGTAGCGCTGATTGGACATCCCCTCGTAGCGGTAGCATTCGATAACGGTGTCCACCTTGCGAAACCGGTAGCCCGCCTTGTAGACACGGTGGATCATATCGGTGTCGAGGGCGTAGGAGATGCGCCGCGCCTTGCTCAGGTCGTAGAGATACTTGCGCTGCACCGCGGTGCGGATGAGCGACGAGCCGTGGCGGTAGATGTTGGAATACTCGAGCGCGCTCACGTCATCGCCCGCCGGCATGAGGCGCCGCTCGTTGTTGCGCAGCTCGATGCTGTTGCCGTATATCACGTCCGCCTCGTCGGGGTTGATGAGGGTCATGGCATTCTCCAGCGCGTCGTCCGCGGCAAAGAGGTCGCCGCTGTTGAGCACGATGATCCAGTCGCCGGTAGCCTTCATGATGCCCTTGTTCATCGCGTCGTAGAGGCCCTTGTCCGGCTCCGAAACGACATAGTCTATCCGGCCGGCATACTCGCGCACGATGTCCATCGTGCCGTCCGTGCTGCCTCCGTCTATGATGAAATATTCCTTGTTCTGCCATGTCTGCGCCAGAGCGCTCTCGATGGTGGCCCTGATCTCCGAAACATTATTGTAGACAACGGTCAGTATTGTTATCTTGTTATTCATCCTCTCTCTGTTTGTCCTCCAGGCCGGAGGCGTGGCCCGCTACGGGCCGTAGCGCTGACAGAGGCGGATATTCGCCATGATCGAAGCGAAGGCTAAGGGTGTTTACAGGTATTATCCGGCGCATCTCTGTCATCGCGTGCTTCATTTTATCTTTTATAACGTCTTTTATACCTGCTTATTGTTACCCCGCCGCAAATATCCGCCCTCTCCCGGAGGAAATGACAGGGCTTCTGAAAAGGATAATGCGCCCCGCATTCCTGCCTCTTCTGCCTGGCCGCGGCCGCGTCTCCGGGGGAAGTGCCCCGGCGGCCCGATGCGTGTTGGGTAAGCCTGGATTCTGATGCAAAATTAGTCATTTCCCGCCTATTCATATATAATGAGGTAGCGGAATATGACTTCCGTCGCGTCGCGACCTCCGCGGCGGCACAGCGTGCGGCGGCCCGGCGGACATCATGAGGGCGCAATGCATTCCTGGCCGCGGACTCCCGGCCGCAGCTGAGGCTTCTGTGAAAAATAAATGTTATATTTGCCGTGACTAATCAGAACATCATCATGAACGGAGTATTCATCGCTCTTCTCGTCCCCTTTCTCGGCACAATGCTGGGCTCTGCGTTCGTCTTTTTCATGCGCCACGAGATGTCCCCGCGGCTGCAGAATGTGCTGCTCGGCTTTGCCTCGGGCGTCATGGTGGCCGCCTCGGTGTGGTCGCTGCTCATCCCCTGCATGGAGATGAATGCGGGCGCGGGCAAATGGAGCGTGCTGCCCGCCGCGGGCGGTTTCCTGCTCGGCATATTCTTCCTGCTACTCATCGACACCCTCACGCCCCACCTGCACATCGACTCGGCCAAGCCCGAGGGCGTCCGGTCGCACCTCTCGCGCACCGCCATGCTCTCGCTGGCCGTCACGATACACAACTTTCCCGAGGGAATGGCCGTCGGAGTCGTCATCGCCGGAGCGCTCGAGGGCAGCAGCTACATCTCGCAGGCCGGTGTACTGGCCATGTCGCTCGGCATAGCCATCCAGAACATCCCCGAGGGCGCCATCATCTCCATGCCCATGAAGGCCGCAGGAGGCAGCAAACTGAAGTCGTTCGCGATGGGCACGCTCAGCGGCGCGGTGGAACCGATAGGCGGCCTGCTCGTGATACTGCTCACCTCAATGCTCACGCCGATACTCCCCTACATGCTCTCGTTCGCCGCCGGCGCCATGCTCTACGTGGTGATCGAGGAACTGATACCGGAAGCCTCGCGCGGCGAGCACACCAACCTCTCAACCATCGGCTTTGCCGTGGGCTTTGTGCTTATGATGGTGCTCGACGTGGTGCTCGGCTGAACCCGCCCGCTTCTGCCCCGCCGCCTGTGGGATCTTTTCGCAGAAATTCATATATCGGGGAGCGACGTGTGAGCACATCTGAAAAAATGTTCCGCAAAACACGAAAACTACATAGGACTTGAGGAAAAACACATTTGAGATGTTTTAAATTATCTCAAACATAATTTTGACCCTGTTGGGGACTCTGATTTTTAAGAAGTTACAAAGGTGGAAAAATTGGCTTTACGTCGTCAGCAAAGCCGCACGAAGAATCCGTCGGACGTGCGTCAAATATACCCGCTCCCCTCCGGACGTGACGACCTCGGCGCATCGGAAAATCTGCCCGCATGTCAGAAAATTCTGATGCGAACAGAAAAATTTCTTAAGGGAACAGACTTCGGGCCTGATGCGACCGGAAAGAATTCGCGTCGGAGATAAATAAATTGTTGTTCTGTTGATTGGGTTGCCATATTGTTTTTTTGTTTGGTCACCCGTTAGACGCATGCTCCTGCCGGAAAACTACAAGAAACGGCAGGAAATTTGGAAAAGACTTCTCCCGCCCCGCCGGCGAAAGGTGCGGGACAGGAGAAGACGGTGGTTATGCCCCGATAAAGCGGAGGAAGAGGTCGGCCTGCTGTGCGAGCTGGCTCTTCTGCGCGGGCGTAAGGATCATGCGGCCCTCGGTCCAGGCCTCGAGATTGAGCGCGATGCCTGTCTGGCCATCGACCATCACATTGGCCCCCAGTGTCGTGAGGAGCTCGGTGAGCTTCCGGCGGCAGTCGGCCGTCGCGCCTTTGCCGCCCGCTCCCGTGAGGGTGAACTTCCGGCCGGCGAGCACCGTGGGCGCCGTGCGGTCGGCGGGGTCGACGGGGCGCGAGAGCCAGTCGATGATGTTCTTCACGTGGCCGGGGTAGGAATAGTTGTATTCCGGCGAGAATATCCACACGCCATCGGCCTCGCCCACGGCGCGCCGCATGTCGGCCACGGCCTTCGGAGCCGGGTATTCGATGTCCTGGTTGATGAGCGGCAGCGAGGAGTAGTCCAGCTCCGTCACTTCGGCCTTGCCCGCAAGCAGGCTTTTGACCATCTCGCTGACCTCGCGGTTGAAGCTCTGCCTGCGCAGAGATCCGATGATAAACAGTATCTTCTTCATATTATTAGTGTGTTAGAATGAAATGTCATATATGCCCTTCGGCCTGCTTTTGTCTCCCAGCCGGCCGATTTATTTCTGCAAGTTCAGCCGGTAGACGCCGCCCTTCATAGTGGGGAAGGTGATGCGGTCGTCGCCGGAGCGGCTGACGGCCCTGAGGGCGGCCTTGTCGCCGCTCAGCCTGTAGAGCCGCGCTATGCCGGGGTAGCTGACGGTGCAGCGCTGGCCGCTCCCTGAGCGGATGACGATGCCGGTGGCGCGGCCGCCACTCCAGGCGATGTCGACGGTAAAGTTGCCCACGGCTTTGAGGCCCGTGACCTCGCCGTCTCTCCAGTAGTCGGCCGGCAGGGCGGGGAGAATCTCGAGCACACCGAAACGGCTCTGCAGCAGCATCTCGGCCACGCCGGCGGTGAAACCGAAGTTGCCGTCTATCTGGAAGGGGGCGTGGGCGTCCCACAGGTTCTCGTAGATGCCGCCCTTGGTCTGGTCGATGTCGGTGGAGGTGGAGAGGCGCAGGGCCCTCACGATGAGCGAATGGCAGAAGGGGGCGAGGCGGGCGCGGGCGCCGAGATTGATGCGGTGGCCGAGCGACCAGCCCGTGGCGTTCTCGAATGTGCGCGCCTGAAGGCTGTTGGCCGCAGCCATGAAGATGCTGTCGTTAATGCCAAGCCCTATCTCGCTGCCGGGGTAGAGGCCCATGAGATGGGAGAGGTGGCGATGCGCTCTCCAGTCGTAGCCGAACTGGGAGGTGTACTTCCATTCCCTGAGATACAGCCGGCCGTCGTGCGTCTCCGTATGGCAGCCGTCGTCGAGAGAGCGGAAGCGCGAGGAGAGCAGGTCGAGGAACGCCGCGTCATGCTCGCCGGCCGGCGAGGCAGCCTCGAGACAGTCGTGGAACAGCTGCCAGACGAGCTGCTGACTGTGGGCCGTGGCGTTCTCGTCCGGTCCGTGCTCCGGCGACCACTCGTCGGGGCATTCCCATGTGCCGTCGGCGGCTTTCTTAAGGCGCGCGAGCCAGTACTCCGCGCAGCTGCGCATCGCCGGCCACGCCGTGGTGCGCAGGTAGGCGGTGTCGAGGGTGTACCGGAAGTGCTGCCAGAGGTGCTGGCAATACCAGGCGTTGGCGATGGTATAGTTCTGCTTGAACACCGTGCCCGAGCCGTAGATATTGTTCTCGGTGGTGATGGCCCAGCCTTTGTCGACGCCGGCTATGTCGCGGGCGTTGCGGCGCCACTGCGGCTGGATGCAGGCCTCGCGATGGATGTAGTCGAGGAATGTGAGGTGAAGCTCGGAGAGATTGGTCGGTTCGGCGGGCCAGTAGTTCATCTCGACATTAATATTAGAATGTATGTCGCTGTGCCAGGCCGCGTCGTTGGTGTTGTTCCAGATGCCCTGCAGATTGGCGGGCAGGGAGACACCGCGGGCCGAGGAGATGAGCAGGTAGCGGCCGTAGCTGAAGTAGAGCTCCTCGAGATAGCGCCAGGAGAGCGGGTCGGCGGCGTAGCGGGATATGAGTTCGGGCGTGGTGATGTCGGGCGCGGTGGGCGCCAGGCGGAGGCTGCAGCGGTCGTAGAGCCGCTTATAGTCGGCCATGTGCGCTGTGAGCAGGCGTTTGTAGCCATGCGCGGCGGCGCGGTCGAGGATGCGTGTCGTGCGCTCCGCGATCGGAGCCGACGGGTCGCTGTACTGGGGCCTGAGAGGCGAGAAGTCGGTGATGGGATGCAGGCAGACGATCATCTCCCGGGCATCGGCGACCCTGATCTCTCCGCCCGTGGAGGTCATTGTGCCGCCCTTCTGCGAGACACGGGCTGCGGCGTAGTAGCGGAGCGGGGCGACGGGCGCATTGTCATCGCCATAGCGCCGGGCCTCGCCGCTAAAGAAGAGCGTACTCCCCTTCCCGTCCACCTCGCCGGCCTTGCCCTGACCGCTGCGGAGCGACAGGACACAGTTGATGGCGCCCCTGCGCGACGCCCTGTAGCGGATGACGATGACGCTGTCGGGGTTGGAGGCAAAGTAGGTGCGCTCGAAGGCCGTGCCGCCGGCTGTGAACCGTACGCTCGCCACAGCATCGTCGATGTTGAGGCTCCGGCTGTAGCCGCTCACCTGCCCGGGGAGAACGCTGCGGATGGTGAGATTGCCGAAGTTGAGGTAGCGGCCGTAGTCGTCCGTGCTCGTGATGCTGCCGAGCTTTCCGTCCCAGAGCGTCTTGTCGTTGAACTGGATGTCGTCCGTCTCCACGCCGCCCATGATCGTAGCGCCGCTCTGCCCGTCGCCTATCGGCAGGCACGAGGTCATCCACTCCCTGGCCGGCGACGTATAGCGGAGCACATGGCGCCCGCCATCGGCGCGCGCACTGCCCTCTCCCGCGGCCGACAAGGCGGGGAGCAAGAACATGAGAGCCAGAGCGGCCCTGCCTGTTACCTTAGAAATGTATGTCATATCCTGATGAAATATCTTCTACTTATATTTGCCGCAGCAGAAAGCTGCCAATTTGCTTGCAAATATATTATTTATTTTACATTTTCACTCTTTCCGGGCGCCTTAATGCCATTATAGCCCTGCCGGGCGACAGCGGGCCGGATAATTTGTTGTATATTGCTGCCGCGAAACAAGATACTATAAACACCGACAGCAATATGTGGAAATTATACGCGTTCCTCTCGGCCTTCTTCGCGGCCCTCACGGCCATCTTCGCCAAGGTCGGCGTCAAGGACATCAACTCCAACCTCGCCACAGCCATCCGCACCACGGTTATCCTCTTTATCACGTGGGGAATAGTCTTTTTCGGCTCCCACCTCTCTGAGATCAAACTGGTCAGCCGGCACACCTGGCTGTTCCTCATCCTCTCGGGCATGATGACGGGCCTCTCGTGGCTGTTCTACTTCAAGGCCATCCAGCTGGGCGATGTCTCGCGCGTGGCTTCCATTGACAAGCTCAGCGTGGTCATCACCATTATCCTCGCCTTCATCTTCCTTCACGAGCAGGTGAGCCTCAAGGTGGTCATCGGTGGCGCGCTCATCGCTGCGGGCAGCATCATGATGATCATCAAGTAAGCCGCCCTTTCCGCCCTCGCCGCGGCTCAGGCGTCGTAGTCTATCGTGTCGTCGTCCTTGTCCCTGTAGACGCCCGTCCTGACAAGCCGCGCCGGAGAGCCGGCTATCATGGACGCCCCGGGGATGTCGTAAGGCCCGGAGGTCATCGAGTGGGACGCCACTATCGTGCACGGGGGAAGCACCGTGTTCTTGAGCACCGTGCTGCGCAGGGCAAACCAGCACTCGTCGCCTATCTCGATGGGGCCGAAGGGGCGCACCCCGGCGCTGCCGTCCGTGTGCTTCGTCTTGTGATAGTCCGTGTCGAGGAACATGCACTCCCAGCCGCACAGCACATCCCTGCCGAAGGTCATCCTGCAGCAGCAGACAAGCTTCAGAGCGGCCGTCGCCATAAAGTTGTCCCCCAGCGTCACGCTTCCCGTGTCCGCGATGGACAGGTATGAGTCGTTGCCGATGGTGCAGCGGCCGCGGAACGTGAGCCTGCCGCCTATCTCGAGCGCTATGCCGCTATTGGGATAGATGCCGACGTCGTTGGTGCCCAGCCTCACCATGCCGGTCCTCACGGGCCCCTCGATGCTGACCTGCCCATCAAGCCTGCGGAAATGGGGCTTGTAGAGCAGCACCGGCAGGCGGATGGCCTGGCGGAATGGAAGGTAATGAAAGTTGAAGTAGATGGTCTGAGGCAAGCTCCTCAGGCACCATCCGTATCGTCTGTACAGTTTCTTCAGGGACATAAGAGATAAAGGTTTTGGTAAATCCCGCTTCGCCGCCGTGGCAGCCGCCTGACCGGTTCTCGGGCTGCGGAGAAGCAGCCCTGCGCGTCCATCAGGCCCTCGCTTCGCGGCGCGTTCAGTCTGCGCTCCGGCGGAGAATAAGGCGAAAGTACAAATAAATCACGAGAATAGCGCCAAAACCTGCATGAATTCGCCCGCCCATCCTTCGCGGCGCGGCCTCAGGCCTGCGCGGAGAAGCGCGCAGCCTCCCAGCCTATCATAGCCGCCTTGCGCTCCGGCCGCCAGTGGTACTGCCCGAAACTGCCCGTAGAGCGGATGACCCTGTGGCACGGGATAAGCACGGCGACAGGATTGTCGGCCACGGCGGAGCCCACAGCGCGCGACGCGTTGGCATTGCCTATCGACTCGGCCAGGCGGTGGTAGGTGGTGAGATGGCCTGCGGGCACCCTGACGAGCGACTCCCACACCTTGATCTGAAACCTGGTGCCCTTCAGATGCAGCTTCACCTCGTGGACGTCGCTCCAGTTGAGCCGGAACACATTGGCCGCATTCTGATTGTGCTCGTCCTCCTGCTCTGTGACCGAGGCGAAGGGGAAGGCGTTCCTCAGGCGCTGCACGGCATCCTCCCTGCCCTCGTCGGCAAAGGCGATGTAGCTGACCCCTCTGGAGGTGGAGGCGATGATGACCTCGCCGAACGGCGAGGGCGAGAACAAGTAGTGCATGGCAAGCCTTGTGCCGCCGCTCTGATACTCGCCCGGCGTCATGCCCTCGATGTGGATGAACAGATCGTAGAGCCTGCTTGTGCTCGAAAGCCCCACCTCGTCCGTGGCCTCCAGCAGCGACGGGCGCTCCTCCCGCAGTATCCGCTTGGCGTAGCCGACATTGATATACTCGAGAAACTGCTTCGGGCTGATGCCGGCCCAGGCCGTGAACATCCGCTGAAAGTGGTACGGGCTGAGGCACACATGCGACGCCACCTCCTCGAGCGAGGGCTGGCTCTTGCGGTTGGCCTCGATATAACGTATGGCTTCCTCAATGCGGGCGTAATTGTAATCTGTCTCCATTTTGTCTCTGTCTTTTCAAGCAGCAAAATTACTACGTTCACCTCAATCGGGAAAGCCGTTTCTTGCTCAGTTATAAATATTGCTGTCCGGTATAATGTTCGTGAAGGGAAAATTCTGCTCGCAGATAAAATAATTTATCTCGTAGTAGACAGACCGTCCACTCGCAGATAAAATAATTTATCTCGCAGTAGAATTACGCCAGCTCGGAGAGGCAGAAAATCACATAGTTGAAAAGGAGTGTTCTGAGCGGGAAATAACTGGGAGGGCCGCTGCCCTCAGCGGCCGCATGCCCAATAAGGCAAAGCTCAAAGTTATTCGCGATGCAAGCGATTCATAATAGACAGAAAGGCGCATAGCACATCATTCCATTCATTTCCTTTCTTGGCGGTTGGCGGCCGCTGAGGCAGCGGCCCTCCCAGCTAACGCCGCGCATTATTTAGAAGGACTCCTCATTATATAAGTCCTCATACCTCTGCCCCGATGATATATATTCGCAATCCGAAACCATTGCGCTTTTCGCCCTTATTTGAAAAGTCACTCCCCCACTTCTCAAAAAACCTTCCGCATAACTCAAAAACTACATAGGACATGAGGAAAAACACATTTGAGACGTTTTCACTTATCTCAAACATAATTTTGGCCTTATGGAGACACTGAAAATCATACAGTTACAAAGGGCCAAAAACTGCCCTCAGGAGGCGCCGCGAGTGCGGGCGGGAAACAGCCGGAAGGGCCGCAGCACAGCCATTGTCCACGACCTCCACCTCAGCGGCGCTGCTTACCCTCGCGCGCAGAGAGGCGGCGGCATTCGGTCGGTGGGAGATTGTATTTGTTACGGATTGCCCTGCAGGATGTCTCGGAGGCCTGAATAATCTCCGCGGGCGGAGGCCTGCCTTCCTGCGGAGCTACCCGGCGGATGCGGACACGAAAAACCCCGCGCCTGCAGCCCGAAGCCGCAGACACGGGGTAATCATATGCCATCTGTGATGGAGCGCTATTTACTCGCGCGTAGCCAGTTTGTCATCTATCAGAGCCACAGCGTGATCGTCGCGATGCAGGAACAGGTTGAGAATGTCGAGAGCCGTCCGCTCCTCCTCTACCTGCTCGTCGATGTAGCGGTCTATGAAGTTGATGCTGGCGCGATCCTTCTCGGCGTCGGCCACGTCGGCAAGCTTGTTGATGAGCTCCGTCACCTGCTGCTCATGCTTGTATGTAGCCTCAAAGACAGCCTTCGGGTCGCTCCACTCCGTGGGCACAGCCTTGATGGCGCCTACGTTGGGATGGCCGCCGCGGTTGAGCACGAACTCGGCCATATCCATGGCGTGGCCCGTCTCCTCGGCCGACTGCTTGTACATCCAGTGGGCAAAGCCCTTCCAGCCTTCTTTCCTGAACCAGAAAGCCATCTGGAGATAAAGGTTGGCCGACCACATCTCCCAGTTGATCTGCTCATCAAAGGCTTCCTGCATTTTCTTACTAATCTGCATAATTCTGATAATTTATTTGGTTATACGATGTTGTTTCTATTCGTTTCCGCCGCTCCCGAACAGCTTCCGCCGCTCCCGAACGATCTCCGCCGCTCCCGGATGAGCCTTCAGAGCGCTATTCATGCTCCCTTGGCCCGCATGCCACACATATATTATATTATTGCTGTCCGGTAAAACTTTTGTTGAGAGGCAAAAATTAGGGCTGATTTCCACTTTCGGAAACCAACCCTTTTGCTATCTTTGTTTGAACAAAAAATAAAAGTATAGCTATGGGCAAAAGTACATATTTTACCGGACAGCCGGTCTATAGTCAAGTCGTCAATTTACTTGACAAAGAAGAAATCGTTAAAATCAGCAAAGGAACCAAGGGTAGCGAAGCATATGTGAAACGTCTGGACGGTTATCAGCATCTTATCGTCATGCTGTTTGGAATCCTCAAACACTTTGATTCCCTGCGTGAACTGGAGATAGGAATGAAGGCTGAGGCGCATAAACTCCAACATCTTGGCCTTAACTATCTTGTAAGGCGCAGCACACTTGCCGAAGCCAATATACGTCGTCCGCAGGAGTTCTTTGCCAAGGTATATGCCAGTCTCCTGAAACGCTATGCCAAGTTTTTAGCGGACAGCCGCCCCTCAGAAAAAGGGTACAAGGGCAATACGCACGAGCCCAAGGATTGGGAAAAACTCC